>JAABUQ010000346.1_pt1 | contig 107431 bp, 112 predicted proteins | sample 5560001 | NCBI WGS metagenome assembly JAABUQ01 (sample SAMN10711888, study PRJNA513371) | rock metagenome | isolation source: Antarctica rocks | place: Antarctica: Victoria Land, Finger Mt nord | collected 2015-12-18
CCTGGAAGGCCCCTGTTAGGGAAGGGCTATATGGATAGGATACGGACAAGAGGGCGCGGCAAGATGAGAGGGCGCGGCAAGATGAGAGGGCGCGGCAAGCAGCGTCCCTACGCGACAATCCTGGGTTACTTCCGGCCCTTCCCTAACAGGGGCCTTCCAGGGAGCCAGTGCTGAGGGAGCGACACTGAGGCAGGATGCCGCAAGTGCCAGGGACGAGCGGGAGGGGTCTTGACTTCCTTCCCTGCATTCGGCTATACTCACAGCCAACAACTTCATCGTGTCAACACTCCCGGTGCCTCGCGGTCAACGCGCGGCTTAAATGGGGAAGTCCGGTGCGCTCTGCTTGTCAAAGCAAAGCAACTCCGGCGCTGTCCCGCAACTGTGACGACGCGCTTTCTAAACGAAGCGCGTTCAGCCAGACTACCAGCCGAGAGTTCCCGGAAGACAGCCGTCTTTCGGTTCCAGCCTGCGTGCGACAGGCGGAAGGAAACTGCTTTGCCCTGCCCTACCCACGGCACGCTCCCACCCCGGCGCGTGTGCCGCCAGTCAGCGTTCACGCTGATTGAGCTGCTTGTTGTCGTCGCCATTATCTCGATTTTGGCCGCGATCCTCTTTCCTGTCTTTTCCAAAGTCCGCGAAAACGCCCGCCGGTCGGTCTGCGAGTCAAACCTCAAGCAGCTCGGCCTAGCCTGGCAGATGTACGCCGACGACTACGACGAGCGTGCCTGCCCCTCATACCGCGCAGGCAATGCCGACGATGCGTGGGACTTCCACCGTTTTCCGAACCACACTTGGGCCACCGGATTTCTCGGCGTCTACACCCGCGACGGCGCCATTCACGGCTGCCCCGACAATTCTTTTACACCCAGTCCCAGCACCCGGCCCTACAACGGTTATGCGTACAACGCGACCTACATCGGCGGCGACTATGGCACACCTAACGGGGATTATTCGTCCTGCACCCTAGCCCAGATTGTTTTCCCAGCCGGAACCGCCGTCTTCGCGGACGGCGGCTATGGCGGGGCGCAGCCGCAGCCCGAAAACTTCCTGCGGGGCCCTGGAGACGCGGTCTTTACCGGCTCTTACTCCGCCGGCCTGGTAGACTTCCGGCACGGCGGCAGGGCCGATGTTTGCTATGCTGACGGCCATGTCAAATCTGTGCCTGACCTCTTTCCCTACGATCCCCAGTACCCGGAGTTCGGCGGCCTGTCTGCCGACGATTCCGCCTACGGCCCCGGCATGACCCCCTGTAATCACACTTAATCTTGTATACACTCACGACACATTAGGAGAACACTATGACGCTTTCACAGAAACCGGCCTTTGGGCTGCTTGCCCTCACGCTGCTGCTCGGCGGCGCAACTGCCGCGCACAGCCAGCAGTTTGCGTCCAGCGTCGCGGGATACAGCAATCTCAGCACAAACACGCTTTACAGCAATTCAAACGCGGCGCTCGGCCAGCCGACAACGATTGCCGACGATCACTTCGGCGACATCTCCCATGATTCGCTAGCGCTTTCGGCTTACGGCTCCGATCTGCAAGGCAACAATCTCCTGGTCTCGCTCGGCAATACCGGCACCGGCAGCCTGACCGTCAAGTTCGACCAGGCTCCGATTACTCACAGCGCGGGCCACTGGTACGGTGAGGACTTCATCGTCTACAGCAACGACTTCTTTGTCGGCCAGAACAACAACTTTGTCACGCCGACCACCGACATGAGCCAGTATCTCTTGAATACCGATCCCAGCAAAATCCTCTTCGGCATCCTGCCGACAGTCAGTGTCAGCAGCGACGGCATCAACTTTGTAGCACTCACCCCAGCCGACAGCGTCTTCTTCCCGGAGAACCCATACAAGTGGGCGGGCATCTCCGCCCAAAATCCCAGCGGATGGGATGACGGCAGCTTGCAGGATTTCTCCAAGCCCGTTGATCCTTCTTTAACCTTCTCCGCTTTCACCGGCCAGTCCGCCGCCTTCGCCGCCAATGCCCTTTACAACGGCTCGGCGGGCGGCACGGCCTTCTCGCTGGCAGGAACCCCGTTTGCTGATACCGGCATCCAGTATATTCGTTTCACCGGGGTGGGGAACATTGACGGCGTTTCGCGGGTCAGCGATGCGCCTGCCGCCGTCCCGGAAGCGTCTTCGGCGGTTTCGTTGGGAGTGCTTGCGCTGCTGGGGATTGGGCTGGCGGCGCGGCGCAAAAAAACGGCCTAAAACAGAGCCGTGAACTTGCCGAGAATGGAGAGGCTGCCAAATCACGGCAGCCTCTTTTTCTGGTCGCCCAGGGGTTTTTCGCGTTTCTTGTTACACAAAGCAAAAGCGCGTTTGAGGCGGGAACGGCGGCGGCTACAGTGGAGAAAGAATAATGGAAGGCCAGCCGCTTGAACACTTTTGCACTTTTAGACCGACCGAAATCCTCGCTGAACGCTCTGCCGCCTCTGCCGCATACTGTGCGCGAGTTTGGGGTCGAGGCCCGCAAACCCGGCAAGTCCTGGGAAGCCGCCTTTAACGGGCCAATCCAGTCCTGGACCGAGCCGGACGGACGGCGCACTTACGGGGTGACAGTGCGCTTGTCCCGGCTGAAGGACCCCGTGACCCGCGAGCTGTACTCCACCAACATTCTTTTCTATCTGCCAGAAGACGCCATGACCGGAATGCACAACATTTACGACATGGCCCAGCAGTTCCCGTTTACGCGCATTCGCGGGCCGCGCACTCCGGTTCCGCACTGCCCGCCGCGTCCCGGCAAGCTGTGGTACGATGCGAACCCGGAAGGCGTGATCATGGAAGATGTGCGACTCGCCCCGGCAACACTGCCCGACGGGCGGCCCGGCTTCTTTGCGACGGGCCAGGGCTACCGGGGGAAAGTCGTGCTGCCGGACGGCTTGTTTATCCACGATGTCGGGGTGTACGGCGGGTATCTCGACCCGGACGAGCGGCCCGGCCAGCTTGAATTGACCCACTTGTTCGGCGGCATTGAGTTCGGCGCACAAAAGACCGGCGGCCAGGAAGATTTGTTTCTCACGGAGCTTGGCGAGAACATCTACGTCAAGGGAATTGTCGGGAACGTGACGCAGGAGCTGCATGTCGAGTCTTATAAAAATTCGGTGCGCCTGCCGTCGCCGCACCCGGAAACAGCGCTGATTGGGGCACGTTCCATGAGCGAAACCAAGCTGCTGCCTTACTTTGAGAGCCGGGACCCGGCGTGCCTGCGCGGCTACCATCTGCGCGGGTTTGTGGACGGTCTGCCGGGGGCCATCGGCACGGAGGTGTGGGAGCGGGTCGTGCGGGTGGGCCTCGGCTCGAACTTCATTGCATGCCCGGAGCTTGGCGGCTATGTCGGCCTGATTCACGTTGTGCTGGAGCGCAACGAAGCCGCGCACCCAGAAACGCACGACCCACAACACCCGAACATTGAAGAGCAGTACGAGGGCTGGATGGTCTGGCTGGATTTCGACGACGACGGGCAGCCGGCCTTCAAAGCCTGCCGGCGGGCAATCACTCCAGACGATGTTCCCCGCTGCTACGAGGGACAAGGCGAGCTGTTTGATACCAAGCGGGTTGCGTTCCCGATCTCGCTGTACCGCAGCGGCGACACACTGGAAGCCGCTTACGGCTGGGGGGACCGGGCCTTGTTTCAAGCGGAGTTTGATTACCGGACAGTCGTGCGGCAGTTAGCGGCCTGAACCAGGACCGGCCGCCCGGCTTCCCGCAGGCGCACGGAAACGGCGGCGAACGCGGGCAGGTTGGCGGCTGCCGCCCGAAAGCCTGCGCTTTGCCCCGGCTCGACTGGTCCGGCAAGGAAGTAGCCGTCGGCACGCCCGACTTCCCGCCCGGAGGTGTCGGTAAACACGCACACGACTGCGGGGTACGAGAGCGCCTGCCGCCCCGTGTTCGTAATCCGGCCCGTCAACTCGACCCCGCCGAGCGTTTGTTTTGCGTGCAGGCTTTGAACGGCAACCCGCAGGGCAGGCGGGGCCGGAGCAGACTGGGCATGAACGGTCGGCGCGAGTGTCTGGCTCGCGCCGAGTGTCATCAGGCCGGCGGCGCAGACAAGGAAAGTCGCAGAAAGTCGCATTGGAAAGTATCCTCTTCCGCGATTTTCGGCAGAACCGGGGCAAATCTGGAGCGTCTTCGGCGGAAAGCCTTGACAAACAACACGGGAATCGGCTATGATAACTTGCTTCCGGCGCAGTTCGGCTTGCACATCGGGGTGTAGCTCAGTTTGGTAGAGTGCTCGGTTCGGGACTGAGAGGCCGCAGGTTCAAGTCCTGTCACCCCGATACAAACAAGAGAAGCGAGGAGCAGACGCTCCTCGCTTTCTGAACATTAGCCCCCCCGCTACTACCCGGACATCACTTCTCGGAGGAACTATGCGCTCCGCTTTCGCATTGGCCCTAATGCTTGCCGCTTCCCTTCCCGCTTTTGCCGACACGCCTTCCACCCCCCCGCCTCTGCGAATCGGGCTGGACCACACCTTCCGCCACTCCACTCTCCTTTTGCTCTCGTGCAGCCGGCAGTTTACGCTGCGCGACGCGCTCACGAACAAGCCGGTCGCGCATGGGGCGGGCAACACCCTCTACAAGATCCAGGCAACGCCGGCAGGAATAACGCTTGCGCGAGCCGAGGCGCTGCAAGACGTGCCGATTCCCTGTAATAGCGCGGACGCGCTCACGGTGCTGCCGGGGCCGGGCGGCTTCGTCCGAATTGCCCGCTTGGATAAACAGCCCAGCACAAAGGGCCTGCCGTGGCACGCCTACCGGGGCTTTCTGACCGTGCGGCGCGAGCCGGACACGACGTTCCGGGTGATCAACACAGTTCCGCTGGAGCCGTATCTGTACGGGGTCATTCCGGCGGAAATCGGGGCGAATGTGCCGATGGAAGCGATGAAAGCGCAGGCGGTCGCGGCCCGGACGTATGCGCTGAAGAACCGGAGCAAGTGCGCCGCCGACGGCTTTGATTTGGATGATACAACTCGCTGCGAAGGCTACTACGGCTTAGACGGAGAAACGGCGCTCTCAAATGCCGCCGTGGACGGGACGCGCACCCAGGTTCTGACCTATCAGGGCCGGCTGATTGACGCGATCTTTTCCACCGACAGCGGCGGCGTCACCGCCTGTGACCTCAGCGGCGACTGCCCCTACTTACAGGCCGTCAAAGACGCTGATACGTCGGACGGCCTCGATTACGCCGCGTCGGGCAGGTACCACACCTGGACCCACACGTTCACGCCCGCACAAATCGCCGCCCTGCTGGCGCGAGACCCGCGCACGTCGGTCAGCCAGTTTGTTTCGCTTACGATTGATGGCTTAGACCCGTCGGGCCGGATTACAACGGCCACGGTCGCCGGGGCAGACGGCGCATTGAAGACCGTCACTGGGCCGCAGCTTCGGCAGATTCTCGGTTACGATACGCTCCGCAGTACGCGCGTGGTGATGACACGGACACCCGGCGGCTCCTACCAGTTCAACGGCAAGGGCTGGGGGCATGGCATGGGGATGTCGCAGGACGGCGCGGTCGCAATGGCCGGAGCGCCCTACCGCAAGTCGTACCGGCAGATTTTGACGCATTACTATGTCGGCGCGAAGGTGGCTTCGGACACTGAGATAGTGGCGGCGAAGTAGTGCAGGCTTCCAGAGCGAGTCCCCCCAGCCCCCAATAATGGGGGAGCCGGATTAGACTCGGACAGCGTTTGTCCTGTATTGCTCCCCCATTATTGGGGGCTGGGGGGCGTTCTAAGCCGCCTCGGCCCGGCTTTTAATCGCGTCCAGCACCTTCTGCGTATTGTCCCGCATGAGCCGGGCGACGACGGCCTTCAGCAAAGCGCCGATCAGCGGGATTTCCAGATCGTAATCAATCTCCGATTGAAGCCGGGTCACGCCCTGGCTCTCTTCGGTGAACTTCCAGAAGCCGCCGTAGGCCGTGTAATCCCCTTTGAGCTGCTTAAACCGCAGCTCATGCGCGGCCTCATCCCAGACATCTTCTTCTGTCCAGCGCACTTTCAGCTTGAAATCCGACGCCACCGCGACCCAGTCCGAGACGGTCCGGCTGCCGTCCGGGCTGCGCTCAATAATCGTCAGGCTCTCGACATCCGGCATGAACTGCGGGAACGACTCTTGGTCACGGGCCGCCGTGAATACGGTCTCAAGCGGGGCGTTGACGAGGACGCTGTTTTCAATGTGGGGCATGGTGGGTCTCTGGAAAAGGGCAAAGAGGAAGAACGGGCAAGAAGGGCGGATATGAAAAAGGGCGAACACAAGGTTCGCCCCTACTACGTCTATGCCATGCGCCGGACAAGCCCGACGACTTTGCCGGCGATCTGCACATCATCAAAATACATCGGTTTCATGCGCTTGTTGGCGGGCTGGAGGCGGATGCGCTGCTTTTCTTTGTAAAAGCGCTTCACCGTTGCTTCGCTTTCAATCATCGCGACGACCGTTTCGCCGTTGTCGGCGGTCTGCTGGCGGCGGACGACAACGTAATCGCCGTCATGGATGCCGTCGTCAATCATGGAGTCCCCGCGCACCTCTAAGATAAAACCGTCGCCGGAGATAAAGTCCGTCGGCAGCGGGAACACGTCTTCGACGTCTTCCACCGCGAGGCGCGGTTTCCCAGCGGCGACGGTACCGATGACGGGAACTTGGATGACCGACTTGCTTAGGGGCCGGCCTTCGCCGGAGCCGGGCGTCAGCTTGATGGCGCGTGTCAGCACGGCGTCACGCTCGATATGCCCCTGCTCCTGCAAAGTTTTCAGGTGCGCGTGGACCGTAGACGACGACGACAGGCTGACGGCAGTGCCAATCTCCCGCACCGTCGGCGGGTAGCCGTGCGCGTCCATATGATGCTGGATATAGTTTAAGATTTGTTTCTGGCGAGTTGAGATGGGTTTTGGGTCGGCAGCAGCTTTGGGCATGATGCGTTCCTTTCTGGACTGGGGCCGGCGCTGAGAGACTTGGGTTGGAACAACCGAGAAACAAGCGTTCGGCAACAAATGTTCGGCCTACGCTGTCAGTGTAGCACAAAATGAGACATTTGACAAGCGGTTTGGGGTGAAAACGAGGTAGAAAAGGCGCAGGTAAGGAAATGCGAACACAAGGTTCGCGCCCTACGGGTTAGGCCGGGTTGACGTAGGGCGCGAACCTTGTGTTCGCCCTGATTGGCTGTGCTCGGCTTATCCCTCCTGCTGCTGCTGCTTTGTTGACAAACACCCTGCCGCAAGGTACACTGACAGACATTCCCAAAGGAGTCAGCTTCGAAGGAGCCAGGCCATGATTATTATACTCTCGTCAGAGGCGACGAAGGAGAACTTAACGCACGTGACACAGATGCTCAAAGAGCGCGGCTACGGCGTTCACCTGTCGGAAGGCGTCGAGACCACGATTGTCGGTGCGGTCGGTGTCCCCGCCGACGCCGCCATGAAGGCAGAAGTGATGCAGCAGTTTGAAGCGCTGCCGTATGTGGACAAAGTGGTCCCCGTCACCAAGCCCTACAAAGTGGTCGGCAAGCAGTTCCACCCGGAGCCGACCATTATTGACGTGCGCGGCATCAAAATCGGCGACCCGGCGTTTGTGGTCGTCATGGCCGGTCCCTGCACGGTCGAGACCGAAGAGCAGCTTATGGAATCGGCCCGCGCCGTCAAAGCCGCCGGGGCGCACATCCTGCGCGGCGGCGCGTACAAGCCCAGCACATCCCCTTACTCGTTCCACGGCCACGGCGAACCGGCCCTGAAGATGCTGGCGGCAGCGCGGGAAGAGCTGGACATGCCGATCATCACCGAAGTCTTAGACGTTCGTGATGTAGATTTAGTGTGTCAGTACGCCGACATTCTGCAAGTCGGCACCCGGAACATGGCGAACTTTCCGCTCCTGACGGAGATCGGCAAGACGCAAACTCCAGTCATGCTCAAGCGCGGCATGGCGGCAACGATTGAAGAATGGCTTCAAGCCGCCGAGTATATCGCAAGCAAAGGCAACAAGAATGTCATGCTCTGCGAGCGCGGCATTCGGACCTTTGAGACCTACACCCGCAACACGTTCGACATCAACGCCATCGCCGCTGCGAAAGAACTGTCCCATCTGCCGGTGATCGCCGACCCCTCCCACGCCACGGGCCGGGCCAGCCTCGTCAATGCCGTCACGCGCGGCGCGATTGCCGCCGGGGCCGACGGCATCATTATCGAAGTCCACCCGAACCCGGAGAAAGCGCTGAAAGACGGCGCACAGTCCCTCCTGCCCGAAGCCTTCGACAAGCTCATGCACGACATCGCCCCAATTGCACAGGCTGTGGGTCGCCACCTGTAAAGAGGTCATCGTGGCCGTCTTAGAAGCCGAAGTTGCAGTAGATCCGATTGCCCGCTCTTGGGAGCTTTATTACCGAGTGCGCCCGCAAATTGAGACGCCGGAGAATACCGGCAAGCTGATCTTGTTTGACCTGGTCAGCGGCGACTACGAGATCGCGGAAGATGATCTTGGCTTCAAGGCTACCGACGCTCTCCGGGCGCGGCATCCTGACGCCGATGTCCTCGCCCAGCGGATCGGCTACGAGGCAACGTGTTCCTTTAATGGGGGCTTGGAGCGCCTTCCCCAATGATGAGCGGCACTACGAGACGCCGACAAGGTATTTTGCCCATCACGTTCCGTCTGCCGGGGCAGCCGAACCTCACGCTGGAGTTTGTGGTAGATACTGGCTTTACCGAGTTCTTGACGCTGCCCATCGCGGCGGTCAACGCAATGCGTTTGCCGTTTCTTCATAATCGTTCCGCTTACCTCGCAGATGGCAGCACGACCCGGATTCCCATTCATGTCGCCACGATTTTGTGGAATGGTGTGGAGCGGCAAGTCAGCGTTCTGGCGACAGGCAGACGTCCGCTTCTCGGAACGGCCTTGCTTGACGATCAAGAACTGCGGGTTCGGTTCCGCGAAGGTGATTTAGTCAGCGTTGAAGATCTGTGACAGCGGCGCGAAACACAGGAGAATGCCTTTTTGAGCATCTTTGCCATCGGCGACATTCATGGCTGCTCTGTTGCTTTGGGAATGCTGCTTTCTGTCATCCCGTTGCAGGAAGACGACACGCTTATCACGCTGGGCGATTATGGAGATCGCGGCCCTGACACCCCTGGGGTCTTCGAGAAATTGCTCCGGCTTGAGCAAGAGTATCATCTGGTCGCCCTGCGCGGCAATCATGATGAGATGATGCTGAATACCCGGTCAGATAAAAACGCACAGGACGCATGGGAGATGAACGGCGGCACCGCAACGCTTGACTCTTACGGTGGCCTGCGGCGGGTTCCAAAGGCGCACTGGCAGTTCTTGGAGCATCACTGCGTTGACTACTGGGAGTGCGAGACTCATTTCTTTGTCCACGGCGGCGCGTACCCCCATGTCCCGCTCTGGGAGCAGCCGGTTTACAAACTGCACTGGGGCAGCTTCAACGACGCCCAGCAGCATGAGGCCGGGAAGGTCATGGTCTGCGGCCACACTAGCCAGAAGAACGGTCGGCCTAGCGATAAAGGCTACGCGGTTTGTGTTGACACTTATGCTTACGGTGGCGGCTGGCTGTCGTGCCTTGACAAAGATAACGGTACGGTTTGGCAGACTAATCAGCAGAGGCAGATGCGCCGGTTTCCGTTAGCCCCTCCTGTGGAAAGCTGACACGCCAGCAAAAGAGGAAAACTCGGAGGCCGCAGAGAATGAGCGTTGCAGCAAACGCCTCTCTGCGGCTCTTTTTGTGGGAGATGGTACGATGATTTGGACACCGCTGACCCGCGCCGGCCTCGTGACGGGACTTGGCGTCGGCGGCTTTTTTGACGGGATCGTGCTGCACCAGATCTTGCAGTGGCACCATTTGGTTTGCTACTCGCCGGACTGCAAGCCGACTTCGGTGGCAATGCTTCAGCAGCAGAACACGCAGGACGGCTACTTTCATTTGGCGGTCTGGATACTGACGATTATTGGGACCGTGATGCTATTCCGAGCGGCCCGGCAGCCGGACGTCCCCTGGACAGCATCGGCTTTCGGCGGCTCGATCCTGGCGGGATGGGGAACGTTCAACTTCATCGAGGGTCTCATAGACCATCAAATCCTTGGCATTCACCATGTCCTGCCCGGCCCGCACCAGTTCGCCGCCGACATGGCGTTTCTCGCCTCCGGCCTGCTGCTGGCCGGAGGCGGCTGGCTGCTTGCGTCGCTGAACACGCCGAAGACGACAGGAACGCAGGCAGTCTCGGCGGCTTCGTAAAATCCAGGAGAAATTAAATGGCACTTGCAGAACAGTATCATCCCGTTATTGAGAAAGAGCATTACACCGAAGCTGAATACTTTGAGATCGAACGCACGTCGTTCGGGCGCTGGGAATATGTGAACAGGAAAATCCGGCAGATGAGCGGCGGGACGACCGACCACGGCGCTGTTTCTTCCAATCTGGTGCGTGCGCTTGGGAACGTCTTGATCCCACGCGGCTGCCGGGTCTATGGCTCGGATGTCAAGATACATACCGGCAATGGGATTAACACGTTTCCTGATGTTTCTGTTTTCTGCGAGCCGAACCGCTACTACTTGGGCAAACGCGATGTCGTTCTGAACCCGCTTCTGATTGTCGAAGTGCTGTCGCCGTCCACGGAAGCCTATGATCGCGGCGAAAAGTTCGACCACTACCAGACGGTTGAAACGCTCACCGATTATTTGTTGGTGGAGCAGGATGAAGCAAAAGTCGTGCTGTATACACGCCGCACCGACTTTTGGGAAATGCGTGTCATCACTGGGCGCACGGAAAGCGTTTATCTGCCGTCGGTGGAGGTAACGCTGTCCCTCGACGATATTTATGTCTTGGTCGAATTTGGCGCGGAGCTGCAATGACAGGAGACGCACATTTTGGAACCGTCGCCATTGTTGGGGTCGGGCTGATTGGCGGCTCGCTGGGCATGGCCTTGAAGTCCCGGCGGCTGGCGCAGACCGTGATTGGTGTGGAACGAAGCGCAGAGCGCCTAGACACAGCCAAAGCGCTCGGCGCGATTGACGTCGGCACGCTGAGTTTAGAAGAAGCCGCGCGGGGCGCCGACATTGTCATGCTGTGTACGACCGTCGGGCATATCTTAGAAAGTCTGCCGGAAACGCTGGCGCTCGTCAAACCCGGCGCGATAGTCACTGATGTCGGCTCCACGAAAGCGGCGATTGTGCAGGCGGCGGCAGAGGCAAAGAACTTCGTCGGCGGGCATCCGATGGCCGGGTCCGAGCAGACCGGCGTTGAAGCCGCCACCCCGCTGCTGTTTGAGGAAGCGACCTGGGCCGTCACGCCGGCTGAGACCACTGACTCTGCCGCCGTATCTCTCTTGGAGCGCTTTGCCCAGTCGGTCGGCGCGACCACGCTGCGGCTGTCGCCCGACGCCCACGACGCCATGCTCGCCGTCACCAGCCACCTGCCTCATGTGCTGGCATCGGCCCTCATGCGCCAGGCGTTTGAGACCCAGAGCCGTCATCCCCAAACGCAGCAGCTTACTGCCGGCAGCTTCAATGACGGCACCCGTGTCGCGGCATCGTCCCCCGAAATCTGGCGCGACGTGTGCCTCTCTAACCGTGACGCCCTGCTTCAAGCGCTGCAAGCCTTTCGCGGCGAACTTGATACGCTGGAAGCCGCCGTCGCTGACCGCGACGCCGCTGGAATTGAAGCTTTCTTTGCGTCCGGCGCGTCGGCCAAACGCGGCTGGGGTTCGTTATAGACTTTACGGCACTATCGGTGACGGAAGCAGCTAAAGGTAAATGGAATGGCAATCACTTTTAACTCTGTGTTCAATATCTTGGTGCTTTTTAGTGCAGCTTATCGCTTTTTTATGATCTATATCGTTTTGAAGCGAGTTGATGAACGGCAGTGTAGCGGTGCGCTTTCAGCCATGATTTGTCCGTTATTAGGCACAGTCATTTACCTGCTCAGTGTACTTCTGCCACTGCTACATTACAAGACGCTTGACACAAACATGAACCAGACATTGTTTTGGAGTGGGTTTGCTATCTGGTTTGTTCCTGACCTCATTTTGTGGTGGAAGAAACGCTCTGCCAGGACAACCTGAAATCGGCCTGATGTGCGCGAACCTGCTTTGACTAAAAGAAGTGGAACAGAAGACCGATGCTCAGACAATTCGCTGAACGCAGAAAAAGCATCATGCAGGACGACCCACAACACTATACGCGCGGCACGTTCCTGATTTCGTCTGACCGGGCGCGGCTGGATTTAGAAGCAACGTTGCGGCTGCTGCACAATACGCCCTGGGGTGAAACCATGTTGCTGTGCGTTTTGGAACGCGCTGTTGCAAACTCGGTCTGCTTTGGGGTTTACACGGAGGAGCGGCAAATTGGCTTTGGGCGTGTTGTCTCCGACCTTGCGACCTACGCCTACTTAACCGACTTCGTGATTGAAGATAGTTATCGGGGGCAGGGCTTAGGAAAGTGGCTTGTCGAGTGTGTCCTGTCGCATCCTGATTTCCAGAATTTGCGGCGCACGTCTCTTGTGACAATGAGCGCACAGCGCCTTTATGAGCCTTTTGGGTTTACGGAAGGCTCCGGCTCACTGGTTTACATGGAGAAGCGGGAAGCGGCTCAAGAGTAGCCCGGCATTTTTCGTGCCGGGTTCTTTTGCTTTACAGCACCTTCAAAAAGTCTTTGGACTCGTCGAACTTGCGGCAGGTGTCGGTTTCGACGGCTTCCCAGACGGCGGGGCTGAACGCGAGCCATTTCTCGACTTCCGGGGCGAGCGGCATGACTTTGGCGTCGCCGCCGGAGCCGAGGGAGAGCTTGCGGGCCACATGGTCGGCGGCCTGAACGGTCGCCGTAATCTCGAAATGCTCTTTGGCAAAGACCGGCTGATGATGCAGGGTGATCATGGACGTGAGCGACGGCGGCAGGTTCCACTTTTCGGCGATGCGCTTGCCGACGAGCGCATGGCCGATGCCGAGGGCGGTCTTTTCGGATTCCCAGATAGAAATCTGGGCGGCGGCAGCCAGTTTGATGGCGATGGAATACTGGTCGGGGAAATACTGGTCTAAGAATAGCTTGCCGACGTCATGCAGCAGGCCGCCGATGAAGACTTCTTCCACCGACTTCGCCCCAATCCCCTTGCGCCGAGCAATGACTCCGGCGGCGACCGCGACGGCAAGCGAGTGCGCCCAGAACGCTTCCCGGTCGAGCGCGGTCTTCTGCCCCTGGGCGTCAAACGCTTTGAACGCGCCGAGGGAGGTAGTCAGGTTGCGGACGGTGTTGAAGCCGAGAATGACGACAGCATTGGTGATGGTCGCGATTTTGCGCGGAAAGCCGTAGTAGGAGGAGTTCACCAGCCGCAGAACTTTGGAGGCCAGCGCCTGATCGGCGGAGATGAGCCGGTTGAGGTCTGCCGCCGAGGTGGTGGGGTCGCTGACGGTTTGCATGACCCGCATGATGACTGCCGGCAGCGGCGGCAGGTCTTGCAGCTCGTCTTCAATGATCCGCAGCAGGCGCTCCTGTTTCAGTTTCGTTTCAATCAGTGTCGGCACGGCGTATCCTCAATCCCTGACAAGTGTTTGGCTCTACGCTATTAGTATCGGCGCAGGCAAAGGGAAACTAGAGGGAGTGAGGCTTGGCATTACGACTTGATGAAGGGCAGCAGGGACTTGAAGGCAGGGGTGCCGGCTTCGCGGAGCAGCTCATAGACGGCGGCTTCGGCGGCGCAGGGCAGGACGCCGCTGTCACGCAGGCGCTCCATGCCGAGCTTGTGCTTTTCCAGCGTGCGCGACGAAACGGCGTCGGCGGCGACATGGACCTGATAACCAAGATGGGTCAAGTCCAGCGCGGTCTGTGAAACGCAGATATGGGTTTCGACGCCGCAAAGCAGAATTTGGCGTCGTTCCAGTGACGCCAGACCCTCCAAGAAGCCATCGGCTCCGGCGCACGAGAAGCACAGCTTGTCTACGGACGCGCTGACGGCATCTCGGTACAACTCGGTAATTTCGGGGACGACACCGCCCATGCGCTCCGCGTACTGGGTGGTCGGAATGACAGGAATATCCAGTGTCACGGCAGTTTCGACCAGCAGGCGAACATTGGCGACAAGACGCTCGCGGTCGTGCATGACGGCAAGAAACGGCTCCTGCATGTCTGTGACGACAAGCGCGATTTGCTTTAGGTCAAGGATGTAAGGGTGGCGCTCGTACAGCATAGAGGATTCAGGATAGAAAATTTCAGGATAGAGAATTTCAGGCAGAAGCCGGGGCGGCGCAGGACGCACGCACCACGAGGCGTCCGGGCAGGCAGATGTCTGTTTCCAATTCTGCGGCGCTTTCCGGGTCCGCCTCCTCGGCATTGACATCGTGCAGCCGGTACAGCGCCGTAATCGCCGTTTGGGCAATCTGCACCACGGGAGGACGGATGACGGTCAAGGGCGGCGTCAAGGCTTCGGCCAGGCGCGGCGTATCCCCGAAGCCTGCCAGGGAGACGGCACCCGGCACGGATAATCCCATGCCCGCCAGCGTTTGCGCCGAGACGGCGGCGCAGTTTTCATCCTGGCAGACTAAAGCGGTCGGGCGGGCAGGCGGCGACGTGTCCGGTCCAAAAAGTTTTCCGACCGCCCAGCGGATTTGATCTCGCTCTTCAAGCGTTTTCAACGTATCATAAGCCAGATGCGTTACAGCGGCGTCGCTTGCTCCCTGGGCTGTCCAGGCTGACTTCAGGCCCGCCAGGCGCTCGCGGGTCACACGCGGGGTCGTGCTGGGCGCGAGAAGAACAACGCGACGATGGCCCAGCTCCCAGAGGTAATCGCCGAGTATCCGGCCTGCCGCCGCGCTGTCAAGATGCACCTGCACCATCTCGCGGGGGGCGTTGTCGGTCTCGCCGACCATGACGCTTGGTATTCCCGCCATCGCCGCTTCGCGGGGCAGCAGGGCCGAGGACAGCGAGATCATGCCCATCAGCCCAATGACATCGAGGCGCGGCAAATCTTCAGCGGTTAAGAGGCGCAGCCCAAAATCGTCTTCAGTGTCCGCCCCATGCGCTTTGGCGTACTCGCGCAGAGCAAACTGCAAGTTCTGGATGAGAAACGCGCTGCTCGACGAGTGCTCCGGGTCCCAGATGCCGATAAAATGCTCCGTGTGCAACTTCCGCAGGCGGCGGGAGCCGCGCGGACGCCCGGACCGGACGGGCGTATAATGCAGCGATTCGGCGACTTCACGCACTTTTTTGCGCGTGCCTTCACTGACAAACGTGCCGTTGTCCCGCCCGCTCAACACAGTTGAGACGACGCTTGCCGAGACGCCCGTCTTTTCCGCAATATCTTTGAGTGTTACCGGCATAAATGAGAACCTTTGGTCAATCAACAGCGAGTCGCTCCGCAGTAGTTCCAGTATACCTAAAAGTAGACACAAAAAAGCAGGACCTACCCGCGCCGCTAAAGACGAGATCGGTCCTGCTTTTGCGGAGTTCTGTTTACAGCTTGCCGAGGGTCTTCAGGCTGCTGACGGTCTCCTGCACTTTCGATGCCGATTCTTTGATGCCCGCCAGCTCAACGTCGGTGAGGGGCGCAAGCTGCATGAGGTCGTAGACAGCTTCGACGCCGGAGGCGCCGAGCAGGGTCGGAACGCCGAAATACAGGCCGCTGACGCCGTACTGGCCGTCTAAAAGCACCGTGCAAGCAAGAATGCGCTTGCGGTCTAAAAGCACCGCTTCCACCATCTCAGCGGTTGCGACGCCCGGCGCGTACCAGGCGCTGGTACCGATCAGCCCGGTCAAAATGCCCCCACCCTGCCGCGTGTCGTCTTCGATCTTCTGAAGCTGCTCAGCAGTCAGTTTGCCGAGATCTACCCATTTTTGGACCGGGATGCCGCCGACTGTCGTGAGCGAGCGGACCGGCACCATCTGGTCGCCGTGGCCGCCGAGAACGTAGGCTTGCACGTCTTCCACCGAGACGCCGACGGCGGCGGCGATGGAGTTGCGGTAGCGCGTACTGTCCAAAACGCCCGCCTGGCCGATGACGCGCGGAGAGGGCAGGCCCGACGCTTTCAGCGCCACATGGCACATCGCGTCCAGCGGGTTCGAGACGACAATGTGGACCGCGTCCGGGCTGGCGGCAGCGGCCTGGGCGGCGACGCTTTGCACGATGTCGGCATTCACCGCCAGCAGGTCCTCGCGGGACATGCCCGGCGTCCGGGGCCGGCCCGACGTGATCACAACCACGTCGCTGCCCGCCGTATCACCGTAATCCGATGTGCCTTTAATACGTCCGTCGTACCCGACAATCGGCGAGACCTGGTTTAAATCCAGCGCCTTGCCCTGCGCCATCGAGCCGGTCTTGCGCGGTTTTTCCAGCGTTAAATCGTCCGGCAGGTCCAGCAGAACCACGTCCGCGTAGCCCTGCTGCGCCACATGAAACGCCACGGTCGCGCCGACCGCGCCCGCGCCGATGACGCTCACTTTTTTCTTTCCAGAAGCCATTTCTACTCTCTTTTCATGATGTTGTTAAATTGTTACGGCAGAAGTGCCGAGACTGAGACAGGGCGAGGCGAAGCCAGCGGCTGAACAATTGCATCGCCTTCATAAATTGTCTTTTCGCTGTAGCCAAACCCGAACGGCTGGGTGTCGTCAGGCTGAGGCTGCCGATACACTTCTAACTGACGTGTCTTTAAGCGCACAATCCAGTAGTCTTGGACGCCAGCCTTTGCATAAAGACTCGCCTTCTCGCGCTGGTCGTAGGCATAGGTTGTGTCGGAGATTTCGACGATAATCTCTGCGGCAGTCAGGTCCTGATCGACGTAATCCCGCACCGTGCCTCTGATGACCGCGAGGTCCGGCTCCGGATCAGTCGCCTTGCCGATGCCGAACGGAGACTGCATACTCATGAAATATCCTGGGCCGAAGGCGGCCCGGAACGCTTCGTCCGCAAGCACAAGAGCGGTTCGGTGAGGCTTGTTCATTGCCGGCATTGCGAGTATTTCTCCTTCGACGAGAATAGCCCGCCGGCCTTCAAACAGGCCCATTTCACCGATTTCATTGAACTGCTCGCGTGTCCACCGGTAGGGCAGCGGCACAAAGTCTTCTTCCGTGAAGACTTCTGCCTGCGGTGCCGATACGGCGGCTTCTCGTTCTGCAACTGCCATTGTGCTTGCCTCGTGTCTGAAATATGTCTTGTCCGAATTGCGCCGCCTGCATTTTGGCGATGATGGCATCGGCCATTTCGGCGGTGCCGACGGCGGTGGGGTCGTTGCGGTCAGCTATTTCCGGGCGAGCCATTCCTGAATCTTCGTCCATTTTCCTTCGGCGTCCATAGACTCAGCTTCTTCCAAACTCAGGCTATAAACTCCCTTGCTGTCTTCAAAGGGGACACCGTGTTTTTTCTGATAACCTTCCGAATAAAGGCGATGGGATTCTGAGACCTTTTCCACGAGTTCTTTGGACGTGAATACAAAAAAGCGCGGTCCCTGCCTCTCTTTTACATCAGGCAAAAGTGTCAAGACCCAGAACGTGTGTGAGTGCTTGTTGCCCTCGTTAATAGAGTGCTGCCCAGTCACCCATTTTTTGTTGGGGGATGCAGTTGTTTTGACCTCAATGACCGCAGTTTGCCGGCTTTCCTGGTCGAAAACCAACACGTCTGCGTTCTTGGCGGCGCCATAAGTGACTGAGGCGTAGATGCCGCGCCGGTTAAGCTCTGCGGCAACATAGAACTCTCCTGCGATGTTCAAAAAGTATTTCTGCTGCTGGCTGCCTCGAATTCCAGTGCTGAAGTCGTATTCCACTGCCGGTTCCTGATCAGGAGTTGTCGTTTTCATAGTCTTGCTTTTCTCTGGAAGTCGGCTCCCACGCACTAATAATGCGTATCGTCCTCACACGCTCGGTGTAGACCACGACAAGTGCACGGTTCCGGGAAGAAAGACCAATACTGACGTAGCGGTCTTCTTCCCCAGAATGATCCCAATCGGCTTCCGTGACCATCAGCGCATCATCGAAAATCTCGGCGGCCTCTTCAAAGCTGACGCGATGCTTACGGAGGTTTGCAGTGGATTTTCCGTCATCCCACTCAAAATCAAACAGCGCACCCTGTATCTCCCCCAAGTGTCACCCCGCCGACATTTTGGCGATGATGGCGTCGGCCATCTCGGCGGTGCCGACGGCGGTGGGGTCGTTGCGGTCGGCTTTCATGTCGTAGGTGACGTTTTTGCCTTCGGCGATGACGTCGGCGACGGCTTTTTCAAGCTTCGCGGCGGCGGCGTCTTCTTTGAGGTACTTCAGCATCAGCATCCCGGACAAGATCATGGCGGTCGGGTTGACTTTGTTCTGACCCTTGTACTTCGGCGCGGAGCCGTGCGTGGCCTCAAAGAGCGCCATGTCTACGCCGATGTTCGCGCCGGGGGCGACGCCGAGGCCGCCGACCAGGCCGGCGCAGAGGTCGGACAAAATATCGCCGTACAGGTTTTCCATGACCAGAACATCGTAGTTTTCCGGCTTCTGGACCAATTGCATGCACATGGCGTCTACCAGCCACTCGTCGTACTCGACCCGGCCTTCGTAGTCTTTGGCGACTTCGCGGGCGATCTCGTAAAACAGGCCGTCGGTGTACTTCATAATGTTCGCTTTGGCGACCGCTGTGACCTTTTTGCGGCCATTCTCGACGGCGTAATCAAACGCCGCTTTAACGATCTGGCGTGAGCCGGTCCGGGAAATCGGCTTGATGGAGATCGCCGAATCCTGCCGGATTTTGCCGTTCGCCATGCTGATAATCTGCCCGGCTTCAGCGCTGTCTACCGGGTACTCGACGCCCGCGTAGAGGTCTTCGGTGTTCTCGCGGACAATGACCAAATCCACATCGGTATAGCGCGACCGGACCCCGACATACGACTTGCAGGGGCGAATGCAGGCGTACAAGTCGAGTTCTTTACGGAGCGCAACGTTGACGCTCCGAAAGCCTGTGCCGATGGGGGTTGTAATCGGGCCTTTGAGCGCGACTTTGTTTTTGCGAATAGACGCCAGCACATTGTCCGGCAGCGGCGTTCCCGCCGTCTCCATGATGTCCACGCCCGCCTCGACCACGTCCCATTCAAATTGAACGCCGGTTCCTTCGAGAACGCGCCGGGTCGCTTCCACAAGCTCCGGGCCGGTGCCGTCGCCGCGAATAAGTGTCACTGGATATGCCAAACTGAGTTGCCTCCAAAAAGAAAAAGATTGTGCTTAGTATAAGCGTTTCGGCCCCGATTTGTCAAGCAAAAAGCCGCTATGCTCTTGTCAGAGCAGGCGGCTTCCCTTCACACTATTGTCTTAGGGCTAGTAGTTGACTATGTACTCCCCACGATTTCCATCTATTAAATCGCGGTAGTTTTGCTCTGCGTAATAGTCAACGTTGAGATAGGTCACATGAAGAAATCGGGCCAATACAGCAGATTGCTGTTGATCACCGACGCCGCTGATGATACTGAAAAGGGCATTGAACCCGGCAGAAGCGTATTGATCGTGCTGGGCTTCCATTTGCAGCAGCTTTTGAGCAGCCAGACGGCTGGCCGGCTTGCCCTCATTGATGGCAAGCTGAAACTCGTAATAATCGTTTGGAGTCAAGGCTTTTTTGTTTGCAAGCTCATCTATGATGACACGCAAACGCTCATTATGAGGAACTGCTGCCAGGCGCATCTTAAGCGCAGCAGGATAATCCTTTTGGAAGTTTACGCCTGCGATCTCAGGCAAAGAAGCATAGTTGTTGAACGAGCCGTTGTACACAATATCTGCCAATTCACGCATGGCGTAAACACCAACCGACGGAGAGGGGGGCAGAGTGCTGAAGTGATGATACGTCTTCCCATCTTCCCCGATTGTTATATTTGGAGTCTGAAAAGCCGTCAGTGCCTCATTGAGATCAAGAGGCGTCATGTGCAGTTCTTCGTAAAACCGTTTCACCTTGATCATAGATTCTTGTCTGCTATCAACCAAAGCGTCATTCGTCGTTGGACTCGCGCTTTCCGCCAGCAGGCGTGCCTTCACCACGACGGCATATCTTTCGAGGTCGCCGGAGTCAGTGTCAATGTAGGTCTGTACAATGGGCAGCCCTTGTACCGCTCCCATTCTTGCTAACGCATGCAATCCAGCTTCTACATAGCTGATGTGGGGCGGACTATTAAGCATACTGATGATGTGAGCGACTTGGGAGCGGTCAAGCCTTCTGCCGCTGTCTATGATCGAAGAAACATCATTGTAATCTTCTTTCCGCAACCTGCCAATGTAGCCGTGGGACTGGAGGGGAGACATCTTTTTCACAAGAGCAAGAACCTTTCGCAATGGCGGTTGATCGGTGCTTGCCATTGAGTATGCGCTGAAGACCAACAATGACATGGGGTAAGCAACTAATGCCAGCCTAACTGCGTTATTCATTTTAATTCTTTCCACTTTGTCAGTTAGACAAGTTTGGCAAGTCCGTAAGCGCATCGGCAGGTATGTCTGGGCTATCAGGAAGATTTGGGTTTTCTATAGAATGATAAAACCACGGGAAAATGTTGCGGCTTGCAGCGCAGTTGTAGGGTGGTCTTGCACCGTATTGAAGTCCACCACCATCAGCCCAATCCTGCTGCCATAGATTTTTGTTCTGAAGTAGGTACTTGAGTGCGATAATGGCAGCAAGCACTTCATTATCACCAGAAAGTCCTACATTTGCATAGTGTTTATAATATCCGGTTGTGTCAGGGTTCTGTGGGTCCAAACCAAATTTTCTTTCCAGCGAATCTGGCACACTATCATTATCCGTGTCAAGAACAGCAGGATTGTAAGCGCTGCGGTCAGGCGGAAGACATTCATGGTTAACGAAAGTCTCTCTATGGGCTATTTCCTCAAAATAAGTTCTCAAGTAGCTGTGGATGCCAGCCACATGCAATTCTCCGATAAGAGTTGTATATTGCAAGTTGTTACTTCTTTTGCGGAGAGCGAACACAGGAATCACTGGATTAGCTATGGCACTCGCGCCAAGATATGTACCCAGGTTCGTAACATCGTAGGAATCCGGTGAACCTGGCGAGAAAACAGCGGCTCCCGTACAATAGCCTGCCATTGGATTTTTAATGTTAGGATCGTAAGTTCCGTAAAACTCTGTTGATGAATAAACTTGATTGTAATATTCGTACCAGTTTGGCGTGGTGCCGTCGGAGTTGGGCCAGTTGCTCCCTGTCCCACTGAAAAACAACTGATAATTTGCTGTTTGTGAGGCCGTGCCGTCTACGCTCATGGTCATTAAATGGTTGCCGAAGTAGCTGTTGTTTGGCGGCAGACCGATGTAGCAGAACTGGCCTGACGGCCAGGAGCTTGTATACCCAGGTCTGGCGCTGGTTGTATTGACAAGCATGTTGGGGCCTGATGCCGTGAAAGTAAATGGCTGTGCGCCCGTCTGCATGACGGGTGAAACGGACAGCGCCACATGCGGCAGGAGAAAAGTCGTGCCATCAGTAGATGCACCCGGAACATAAACCGAGGCAGGGACGGTCAACTGCCCGTCGGGTTGCTCCGCACCGTATACACGTTGGTTGCTGCCGTCACCGAGGTCGGGGCGGCCCATAGGGTCGGGGCCAGCCAGCACAATGGGAAAGGCTGCCGTCGAAGTGAAGAGCGAAGAGTAGCCCTCGTCGCCCTCTGAAGCCCCCGACACGTTCGCCGTCAGCGTCGGATTAACACCCACAGAAGCGGCAGCACCGCCGGAGGCAGGCATTACCTTATACTGCGTCAAGATGTCCAATAGGCCATATGTGAACGCAGGCACAGAGGAAGCAAAGTTGAAAGTTGCAGACCCCGACAAGCCGTTTGTATGCCCGTCGTTGTTTGGTCTCAGACAGGCACCCCCGGACGCCCTGGCGAGGACATAGAGAGAGGGAGCCGGTGCGCCGACATCAGAGCCGGTCGGTGTCCAGTTCCATTTGTAGGTAGAAGGGCCGGTTATCAAGTAAGCAATGCTTTGGTTTGTATTCGCGCCGACATTGTCGCCAATGGAAAAGTACGAGACGTAATAAGTTCCCGTGTAAAAGTCAGTGGTGCCGTCATTTTTAACAGTGGTACTGCTCACTGTTAGCCCAGTCCAATCGATGGCTGCGCCGGGAACATAAGGCGGAGGATCGGGAACTTGGTACGCGACCCAGCCGCCGCCGCTGTTTTGGGCATAAGCGGCAGGGCAGACAAGAAAGCAGAAGGCAAGCGAAAAGGCGGGGGCCACTTTTCTTTGACAAAGGCGAACGAGACAAGCAGGCGTTATAGCAGACATGGGGTTCTCCTACAAAACAAATTTAGACGAACTCATAGCCGAAGACGATTGCGATTGTGGCTATTATAACAGTAATAATTCGATATGTCAATAGTTTTACAAAAAAATTGTTGGCTTTAACACAAAAAAGCCGCCGACTCCTTTTGGAATCGGCGGCTTAGATATTTCTGTTATTTAATTTTGCCCTGGCGGGTGACGGCGTCGCTGAGGGAGTCCAATTCGGACGCATCGGGCGCGGACGAGGCCGCCCGGTTTTCCTGCTGGATTTGCAGGTAGACTTCCTTGCGGTGGACGGCTACGTCGCGCGGCGCGGTGACGCCGAGGCGGACCTGGTCGCCGCGCACTTCAATGACGGTGATTTCGACATCGTCGCCGATTTTGATGCTTTGGTTGAGTTTACGAGTAAGAACTAACATACAGCCCTCCCTGGCACAGCGCATTCGGGTTGGATTTTTGGGCGAATATCTGACGCATGCCTTAGATACAGCATTTTACACAGTTTCATTCCCAAAATCAACGGAATTTTATCTTATACTCCGATTTATTTTTCCGGCGGCTACTCCGCCGGGATCAAGCGATGGCGCAGGCCGTACTGGTCGGTGGGCAGAACGACCTGTTTTGCGACCCGCCTGCTGGAATTGATCAGGATTGGCGCCATGAGGTTAGCTGTAATTCCAGACGGGTCGCCTGCGGGAACGGTCAGCAGGGTATACAGCCGGGGCAGGGAAGATTCTTCGGTCAGGCACAGGCTTTCCAGCTCGGCACGGGGAACGCGCGGGGCGTAGTCCGGGAAGACTTGGTGCGGCTCAATGGCGAGAAACGCGAGGTCGCCGCGCTCCAGCGACTGGAGCCAGACAAACGGGCTGCCTTTGCCGCCTTCGGCCATGTGGTGCGGCAGGACGGTGAACTCGCGGCAGCCCTCAAAGCCGGGCAGGCCGTCGGGGAACGTGAGCGTCTTGGGGGCGTCAACAGACAGGGTGCCGAAGCGGGATGTCTCGATTTGCATGGTTGTTCCTAAGTGCGAGTTATATGTCGCGAGAAAAGAAGTGCATCCGGCACTGAGCTAATCCATCCCTGAGCGTAAAAAGTTAAGTGCGTGGCGCGTTAGTGCAGGAAGTCCGCCAGGCTGTACTGGGACGCTTTCGCCGTCACCGACAGCGACGCTTGGTAGACGTTGGTCGCGCTCTGAAGCTGGACATACGCCTGGGCGAGATCCACGTCTTCAATGTTCGAGATCGAAGTCTGGTAGTCGCTCTGGGCGCGGGTAAGCTGCTGGGTCGCCGCCGTGGCTTGATTGGCCTTTGCGCCGGCTGTGGCCGACGCCGTGTTCAGCGCGGACAGGGCTGTGTCTACCGCGCCGATGTCGCCGGAAATGGCGGTCGCATCCCCTGCTGCGAGATGGGTTTTCAGGCTTTGCAGGGCCGTGAACGCCGGGCCGAAGGCGGCAGCGCCGTCGGTGTTGATCTGGATCGACGCATTTGGGCCGAGCGCCGAGTTAATCGCCCCTGTGTTGCCCTGGTAGGTCTGGGCCGCATCATACGGCGGCGTCGTTGTCTTCGTACCGCCGAACAAGTACCGCCCGCCGCTCTGGGTGTTCGCGGCCTGAGTAAGCTGCTGGATCGCGCCGTCCACCTGGTCGCCGAGGGCGACAAGGCTGTCCGGGGTCTGGGTCGAGTTTGCGCCGGCGACGGCACTCTGACGCGCCGATTGCAGCACCGAGGTTGCGCTTGACAGCGCCCCTTCGGACGCCGTCAGGAACGAGGTGGCTGACGCTGCATCGCGCTGGTACTGGGCGTTGTCGCCGAGGGCGCTTCGAAGAACAAGCGACTGGGACGCTCCGGCGGCATCGTCGGAGAACGTCTGGAGCTTCTTGCCCGACGAGATTTGGGACTGCACCGTGGTCAGCGTCTCCAAGCTGCTTTCGATGTGAGACATTAAGTTTTGATATTGCAGGCTGGTCGTGATACGCATAGTGATAAGCTCCTAGTTCTAGTTCGCCGAGAACAGGTTGTTGATCAGCGTGCCGAGCATCTCGTCTACAGTTGTGATCACCCGCGCCGACGCCTGGTAGGCCCGCTGGTATTTCAGCATGTTGGCAAGCTCGGTGTCTGTCGAGACCCCCGTTTCGGATAAGCGGCTGTTCGAGAGCTGGGTGTAGCCGGCCTGAGCGGTCCCCTGCCCCGCAAGCGCGGCGGCGGCCTGGCCTCCGGCGGTGGAAACCGTCCCCTGGTAGAAGCTTTGGATGGTTTGCCCGGCGAGCGGGTCGGTTGCGCTGGTAACGGGCCTCGTCAGCAGCCCGGCGATTTTTTGCGCGTTAGAGCCGTCGCCTGCCCCGAAGGTCGCGGGCGGGGTCGGCACCGACGCGGCGGCGAGATGGCTGGGGTTCGCTTGCAAATCTGCGCTGACCGCAATCGTTCCCGCTTCGCTGCCTGCCGCCGCTGTAAAGAACGGCGTCCCGGCGTTGCCGTTGAGGTCCAGCCCGCCGGTTTGGGCGGCGTTCACCTGGGACACGACCGACGCGGCAGTCGCGTTAAGCTGGCTTTGGAAAGCCGAGACTTGAGAGCTTGCCGCTTGCAGGCCGCCGAGTGTGCCGCCGATTAAACCGCCCGCCGTGAGGCTGGGCAGCGACGCGGTGAACGAGTCTTTGCCAAGCACCAGCGCCGTCGTGCCGACTGCGACATTGACGGAGCCGTCGGCGTTGTTCTGAACCGTGATGTTCGCGAGGCCCGAAAGCTTGTCCAGCAGCACGCCGCGCTGGTCTAATAAATCGTTTGGCGACTGGCCGCTGCGGGTGCTGGCGGTGATGCTCAGGTTCAGCGCAGCAATTTGGGCGCTGTCCGTGTTGATAGACTGCACCGCCGACGCCGACTGCCCCGCCAAACTGGAAGCCACCGAGGCTAATCCCGACTGCACCGTCTGGAACGTATGCGAAAGCGCGGCCCCTTGCTGCACCGCCGCCGCCCGGACGCCGGCGTTTTCCGGCGAGTTCGCGACGTCTTGAAACGCGCTGAAAAACGAGGTCAGCGCGGCGTTGAGGCCCGTCGCGGACGGCTCGCCAAACGCGCTGTCCACCTGCTCCAGCGCGTTGCTTTGGGTCGTCTGCCCCTGCAAGTTCACGTTCGCATCACGCACCTGCGTGTCTAAAAACTGGTCAGAGGCCCGCTGGATGGAGCGGACGGAAACGCCGGTTCCAATCAGACCCGGCGTGAGGAGCGTGTTACGGTCCGCCGATGTGTACGGGTCGCTCGCAACCTGGTCCAGCGACTGGACCGAGTAGCCGGCGGTGCCGGCGTTTGCGATATTTTGGCCCGTGATGTCCTCGCCCATCTGCGCCGCTGCCAGCCCGCTTTGGCCGATGCTAATCCCAAAAAATGTTCCCGGCATACAATTCTCCTGTGAGGGGTTTAAGCCCGGCGGTCCAGCAGCAGCAGGCTGGCGGCACGCCCGGCCCGGCTTTGAACGTGATTTGTGCCGTAGCCGTTGTCCGCCGAGCGCCCCGCCTCCACAAAGAGGTCCAGCGAGAACGCGAGATAGTCGAGTTCGTTCTGAATGAGCGTCTGGTTACGCTTCGTCAGAAGCTGCACTTGATCGAGTGTCCGCCGCAGGCTGTCTTCGAGCGATTGCAGAACAGATTGGTTGCGCTCCGCGCACAGCTCTTTCAGCACGGACAGCGTCAGCGGCTCGCCGCCGTCGCCGGTCATCGCCGCCCGGCGGGCAGTGTCCTGGGCTTCTAATTGAACTAAAACTACGGCGTAGTCATCTTGAAGCGCTGTGAACCGGACCCGGTCGCAGGCAAGGAGCGCAAGCTGCTGGCTCTCCAAGAGCTTCAGATGCCGGGTTTGCAGCGCCAGCTCATCGCGCAGGACTTTGATAATTAACTTGATGTTTTGCGGTTCTTGCATGGTTGGTTTCCTTTAAGAGCGCGGGAAAGAGCGTGGGATTGAAATCCTACGCTATGGGCGCAGACGCCTGCCATCCACCTTCGTGGACGAAGAAAAAGTCGCCGTTGATAATGCTCTGATTCTGCTCTTTCTCCGCGCCTCCTGCTCACTTCGTTCGGCAGCGGAGTGAAAGGCGGAGACTGGGCGCTTCACCCACAGCGTCGCCATTTACTGCCGTGCCATTTACTGCCATGCCCTACTTCTTACTGTCGAGCGTCTTGCCGAGCGACGGGGCAAGCTGGTCGTACATGACTTTTGCCATTCCTAAATCGCCCCGACTAGCCATAGTATCGGCAAGTGTCTGGTCCATCATATCCTGGAAAATCTGCTTGCCGTTGCCGTCATCTGCGACTAAGGTATCTTTGGGGACCGTCTTCCGCATCTCGGTCAAGAGCTGATGCAGGAAGTAACCCTCAAACTGCTGGGTCGCTTTCTTCAAGTCCGAATGCGCTTTGTCGGCCGGCGCGGACGCTGGGATGTCTATTCGAAGCATGTTACTGGATCTCGATTTCGGCGTGAAGCGCCCCGGCTTCTTTCATGGCCTGCAAGATGGCGATCAAATCGCGCGGGGTTACTCCCAGGGCGTTCAGCGACCGGACAACGCTGTCTAGGGTCGTGCTGGTCGGCACCGGGATGAGCCGCTCATTGCCCTCGGCGACATTGATAATTTTGCGGGGCGCAACCACGGTCCGCCCTCCCCGGCTGAACGGCGCGGGCTGGACGATAATCGGTGCATTGGCAATCGACACGGTTAGATTGCCGTGGGCGACCGCGCACGCCGAGACTTCGACATTGCCGTCCATGACCACCGTGCCGGTGCGTTCGTTGATCACGACTTTAGCGACTTGGTCGGTATCCACGGGAACATTTTCCAGACCCGCGATGACTGAAACAGGGTCAGAGCCGGGCGTGAAGCCGACCCGGATTGTCCCGGCATCGGCGGCGACGGCGGCTGTCACGCCGTAGGGCTTGTGGCTGTTAATGGCATTTGCCAGCCGGGCCGCCGTCGTGAAGTCCGGCTGGGCCAGCGTCACGTCCAGCGTTCCCGAAGACGCGCCGAGCAGCGTTGTCGGCACGTCCTGCTCGACCAATGCCCCGCCGGGAACGCGGCCTGCCGTGACGAAGTTCTTGGCGACCGCCCCGCCGCCCCCACCACCGGCCAGAAACCCGCCGACCGAGATTGCGCCCTGCGCGACGGCGTACACTTTGTTGTTTGCGGCCTGCAAGGGCGTCTGCAAGAGTGTTCCGCCCTGCAAAGACTTGGCATCGCCGAGCGAGCTGACCGTGACATCAATCGCGCTGCCGTTCCGTGCAAACGGCGGCAGAGTTGCCGTCACCATGACCGCTGCGACGTTTTTAAGCTGAAGCGCCCCCGGCGCGACCGTGATGCCGAACTTTTGCAGCATGGAGGCCACCGACTGCGGCGTAAAGGTCGAGCCGTTGCCGTCACCCGTGCCGTCTAGTCCTACCACAAGCCCGTAGCCGACAAGCTGATTGCCCCGGACGCCCTGCACGGCGGCGATGTCTTTGAGCCTAGCCTGGGCATTCGCACTCGGCGCAAGTGCGGCCAGTGCGAGTATCAGGGGAAGCAGTGCAGTTGTCTTGGGCGAGAGGTTCATCATACTGGTATATTTATCGGCTGATGCGCGGCGGTTCTTTAGGGGGATTTTGGAACCCCTCCCGCTCGTTCCTCGCTCCCTCAGCACTGGCTACCTGGAAGGCCCCTGTTAGGGAAGGGCAATAAAGAACACGGAGGCGGGGCAGCATAAGCAGGCGCTCCCGTTCCCGTCCTTGTTTCTAATTGCCCTTCCCTAACAGGGGCCTTCCAGGTAGCCAGTGCTGAGGGAGCGAGGAACGAGCGGGAGGGGTTCTAAAACAGCACCTTGAAGATGCGCGAGATCAGGCCGTCGTGCTGCTTGTCGCCGACCGGGCCGCGCCCGCCGTACTTGATCTGGGCGTCGGCGACCAGCGGCGAGGAGATCGTATTCGCGGGCGAAATATCGGTGGGACGCACTACGCCGGAGAGCGTGATTTCCTGCGTTTCGGCGTTCATGCCGACCCGGCGCTTGCCTTCGACGACCAGATTGCCGTTCGGCAGGACTTCTTTGACCGTGACGCCGATAGAGGCAGAGAGATTATCCGTGCGGGTCGTGCTGCCGGACGCATTGCTGTTGATACCACCGGTCGCACCGAAGTTTTTGAGATTGAACAGCAGCGGCCCGAAGCCGGGACCGTAGTTCAGGCTTTCGGTCTTTGCGGTCTTTGTGGCAGCGACCGAGGACGCTGCGCCGGTCTCGGTGATTACAACTGTCAGCGTGTCGCCGACGCGCCGGGCCTTGTTGTCGGAAAACAGCGAAACCGAGTTTGTGTCATTGCGGGCAACATCGGTAGAGGAGCCGGGAAAGAGCGAGTCGGCCTGCGCCGAAGCCGCCATGTTCGCCGCGATTGCCAGCAGGGCCAGCGAGTGAAGCAGTGCTTTCATTGGTAAGCTAAATCTCCATGTGGACGGTTTGGGCGTCCAAAACTTGAACCGACAGATCGGTCATCACGCCCGTGCGGTGAACCCGGATCGTGTCCCCGGCTTTGCCGCTCTCGCGGGCGGTCGCCGGGGCGGTAATAGTCATTGCGCCGGACTGGATCGTGATTGTCACGGCGTCGCCGCTGTGGATGAGGGGAAGGGAAGCCCCCCCGCCCCAATTCTGGGGAGCCGGAATAGGAGCAGAGGCATTTTCGGAGGGTCTTCCTGCCTGCTCCGTATGGCTCCCCAGAATTGGGGCGGGGGGGCCGTCTGCCGTGACATCCGCACAATCAGCGCCTTCCAGCACAGCCTGCGTGTCGGGATTGATGCCGGCCTGGCGCAGCTTCAGCGCGAGGTCGCCGCGCGTCAGCCGGCGGGTCTCGCCGGACAAAGGGGCGCGGGCGACCAGCACGGCGGCAAACCGGGCGCGGGCGGCCTTATCGCCACCGGTGATGCCGGCGATTGTGCCGAGGGTCAGGAACCCGTCGGCATTGGGCGCGGCAGAGGCCGTGGATTTAAGAGTGATATGCACTGGGGCAGCGGCGGCAGGAACTGTCAGCAGGGCAAGGAAGCAGAGCAAAGGGAGTTTCATAGTGATCTTTCGGAACCCCTCCCGCTCGTCCCTCGCTCCCTCCCCTGTTAGGGAAGGGCAGTTAAGAGCAGGAGTAGGCGTGTACCTGCCCTCCGTTCCTTGCTTGTCTATCTCCAGCCCTTCCCTAACAGGGGAGGGAGCGAGGGACGAGCGGGAGGGGTTCTTAGCGCTTCAGCCCGTTGGCGGTTTGCAGCATTTCGTCCGACGTCTGAATGGCTTTGGAATTGACTTCATACGCCCGCTGGGCCGTAATCATGTTCACCATCTCCTGGACAATCTGGACATTGGACATTTCCAACGTTCCCTGGGCAAGCTGGCCGAAGCCGGTCTGGCCGGGGGTGCCGTCGGTGGGGGCGCCCGACGCCGCCGTTTCCTGGAAGTTGTTGCCGCCCAAATGAAGCAGGCCGGCGGGATTGGAGAAGCGGGTCAGCGTGATCTTGCCGACCGCCTGCGGGGTGTTGGAGCCGCCGCGCGTGATGTTGACCGTGCCGTCCTTGCCGACCGCAATGGAAGTGGCGTCGGCGGGGATGGTGATTTCCGGCTGGAGCGCGAAGCCGTCGGAGTTGACTAACTTGCCCTGCTCGTCGCGCTTGAACGCGCCGTCACGGGTGTAGCCGTTGGTGCCGTCGGGCAGCAGAACTTTGTAGAAGCCGTCGCCTTCAATGGCAATGTCCGTGTTGTTGCCGGTCTCTTGGAGTGTTCCCTGGTCGAACATGGTCTCCGTAGACGCGGGCTTGACGCCGAGGCCGATTTCGAGGCCGGTCGGCGAGGTCGCGCCCTGGGCAACGGTCGCGCCGGCGGGGCGCATCTCCTGGTACAGCAAATCCTGAAAGTCTGCCCGGCTCTTTTTGAAGCCGACCGTGTTGACGTTCGCCAAATTGTTGGCGATGACATCCATGTTAAGCTGCTGGGCTTCCATGCCGGTGGCTGCCGTGTAGAGGGCACGCATCATAATGCGGGGTTCCTTTAGTGCGCTCTGTCTTCAGAAACGCGGGTCGTCGGCTTCCACCCACGGCAATTTTGCGCCGTGAACAGTCCAGCCATATTATGCAGAACCCACCTCCTTGCTTCGCAGGGGTCCTCCCTGCTAGGGAGGACAAGGAGCAAGAAGCGCAGGCTTTCGTCACGCGCCTGTCTCCTCTTGCCCTTCCCTAACAGGGGCCTTCCAGGTAGCCAGTGCTGAGGGAGCGAGGGACGAGCGGGAGGGGTTCTTAAACCTTCCCAACCTCGTTGGTTGCTTTGCCGGTGATGTCGTCTTCAGCTTGGAGCATCTTCTGGTTTGTCTCGTAGGCCCGCATAATCGAGATCATGGAGACCATTTCTTTGACGATGCTGACATTCGACGATTCCAAGTAGCCCTGCCGAATAGTCGCGGTCGCCGAGGCCGGCTGGATACGGGAGACCGAATACTGGTTGTCGCCCATTTTGACGGGGTTCACGGCGGCGGACAGCGAGGCCATCTGAATGCGTCCGATTTTAACCCCATCGGCGGTCAAGTCGCCGAGCGGGCTGATGACGATAGATTTGGCTTTTGCCGGAATAGACAGCGTCCGGCTGCCGGTGTCAAGCACCGGCTGGCCTGTCGCGGACTGGATGAGCGTCCCCTGGGCATTCAGTGTCAGCGAGCCGTCCCGGCTGAGGCGCGGCCCTTGCGGCGACTGAACAACTAAAGCCGCGTCGCCGGTGAGCGCGATGTCGAGCGGGTTGCCGGACTGCTGCAAGCCGCCTTCGCTGAAGTTTGTCGTCTGGTCTTTCAGCCCTGCTCCGCTGCCGATGGTCCCAATCGAGAGCCGGTCGGCGGGGGACAAACGAGACACCGGCTCGGACAGAAACGACTCAAAGCGCGGGACATCTTCTTTGTAGCCGGTCGTATTGGCATTCGCCAGGTTCTGGGCGATGGTATCCTGGGCGGCCTGGTTCGCCAGCATTCCGGCGGCGGCGGTGTAGACTCCACGGGTCATAGAAAACTCTCCCACACCGATTATCGGCGGGTGGGCGCGGCTTCATTAGGGAGAATGGTACGGGATTTCAAGAGCGTTTTTCGGGGCGTTTTTATGGAAGATGGGTATAATAAAACATGCCGCAAAAAGACACGCAGAGCAGTGATATTTTGGAAGAGTTTCTCGGCGACACGCCCAGGGCAACCGAGTGGCGAGAGCTGCGCGAGGCGCTGCGCGACCGCCTCAAAGCAATGCTGCGCTCCCGCGAGACCGAAACCAACCCGCTTGCGCTTTTAACATTAGAGCCGCAGATCGCCGCGCTCCGCAAGCAGGTCGCCGCGCTGGAAACCGAGGAAGTGGTGGCGCAGTTTGTGGAAGACTCGATTAAGGCAAGCCTCGCCCGCGCCCCTCTGTATGGAAGCTTGGAAGAGGAAGAATAGCGCCACACAAAAAACCGCCGCGCTGTGCGGGGATACACAGCGCGGCGGTTATGACGAATGCGCGGGGGAAGCGCACGAGGGGTTTAGTCTCGCCGGCCATAGTGGCCGGTGCTGAAACTACTATAACACAACTCCTGCGGGCTGTCAAGCGATTTTTTGAGATATTTTTTGAGATATTTTTACTGAGGTGAAATGGATGTGCGGACGATTTACCTTGTATCACACGCCGGACGAAGTGGCGGAGCGGTTTGCGGTGGGTGACTTGCTGGAAACAGACGCGCGGTACAACATCGCGCCGACCCAAAATGTCGCCGTCGTGACCCAAAAAGGAACGGAAGCCCAACAAGGAACGGAATTCCGAAACGGGGCGCGGCATCTGGCAGACTATCACTGGGGCTTGATCCCGTCCTGGGCCAAAGACGCAAGCATCGGCAGCCGCATGATCAACGCCCGCGCGGAAACGCTGGCCGAAAAGCCGTCGTTCCGAACCGCGCTCACCCGCCGCCGCTGCCTCATTCCTGCTGACGGCTTTTACGAATGGCAGGCCGCGCCGGACGGGGCGAAGGGCGGCAAAACTCCCACCTACCTGCACCGCAAAGACAGCGGCCTGTTCGCGTTCGCCGGTCTGTGGGACGAATGGCACGCCTCGGACGGCTCCCCGCTCCGCTCCTGCACCATCATCACCACGACGCCGAACGCCGTCGCCGCACGTATCCATGACCGGATGCCCGTCATCCTGCGCCCCGACGACGAAGCCCTCTGGCTCGACCCCGCCGTCACCGACACCCGCGCCCTGCTGCCGCTGTTGGTCCCCTCCCCTGCCGAAGACATGGAAGCGTATCCCGTTTCCCGCCGCGTCAATGTGCCGACGGTAGACGAGCCGGAATTAATTGCGGCGGTTTAGGAGCGGGTGCAGTCAGCGTCTCGCCCGCCGCATCTTTGGCTACACAAAGCCCTTGCCTCTAATTGAGAGGCAAGGACTTTTTTGTGCATGTTCCCGGCGCGAAATGGAACGTGGGAGGAATTCGGCGGGTTAGACACGAACAAGGCAGGGAATAGTAGGCTTAGACATATCATTTTGACGAAACGGGGTGACCCAAAGGGAGCGTTTGCATGGAGATCGCGATTGTCGGACTGGGACGCATGGGCATGAATATGCTGGAGCGGCTGGCGGGGGATGGGCATACCGTCTACGGCTACGATACGGACCCGGCGAAAATGCCGGAAGTGGCAAAGCGCGGCGGCAAAGGGGTCACGGACCTCGGAGAAGCCGTCAAACACCAGCAGCAAGAACACAAAGTCGTCTGGATCATGGTGCCGCAGGGCAAGCCGGTGGATGAAACCATTGAAAAGCTTCAGGCCGTATTATCCCCAGGGGACATCATCATTGACGGCGGCAACTCGTACTTCAAAGACACGGTACATCGGGGAAAGACGCTGGAAGAACACAGCATCCACTACCTGGACTGCGGCACGAGCGGCGGTGTTTGGGGCCTAAAAGAAGGCTACTGCCTGATGGTCGGCGGCAATCCCGATGCGGCACACTTCTGTGAGCCGGTTTTTAAGACGCTTGCCCCGAAAGACGGTTATATCTACACGGGCGCATCGGGGTCCGGCCACTACGTCAAGATGGTGCATAACGGCATTGAGTACGGAATGCTGCAATCCTACGGCGAGGGCTTTGACATCCTGCACGCCTCCGAATACAAGCTGGATTTGACCGGCATCGCGTCGGCCTGGCGCTACGGCAGCGTGGTCCGCTCCTGGCTGCTCGATTTGCTGGTGCTGGCGTTCCAAAGCGACGACAACCTGCAAAAAGTGCGCGGCTATGTGGAAGACTCCGGCGAAGGACGCTGGACCATTCAGGAAGCGATTGACCACAATGTCCCCGCGCCGGTCATCACCGCGTCGCTGTTTGAGCGGTTCCATTCGCGCGAGACCGAGAATTTTGCGGCAAAAGTCATTGCCTCGCTGCGGAACGAGTTCGGCGGCCATGCGGTCTTCTCTGCGGAAGGCACGGTTCACGACGCGACGGGTTCGGGCGACTCGGTCACCTACACCGGCACATCTGACAGCACCGCCGACCAAATCCAGCCGGGCGCATCGGCAAGCGAAGCCGCCGAGACGATTGACTCAATTGACGCCTCCACGGCTGTTGACCCTGCGACTGCCGCCGAGCCGGCAAAGGGATAAAACGCTCACTTGGAAAAACTCTGGGCGAACCTGCACGGCGGCAGCACGCACTTCCCGATTGCCCTGATGATCGCGTCATTCTTGTTTGACTTCGCCGCGTTTATCTGGAACAAAGAGCCGTACAAGCGGGACTTGCACGCCGCCGGCTTTTATTCGCTTCTTCTAGGGGCGGCGGCAACATTCGTGGCCGTGCTGTCGGGGCTTGCGATCTCGGCCTGGCAGTTTTTCGGCGGCGGGACACTGGCAAAGCACCATGACTTTGTCTGGCCCGCTTTCGGTTTGATGATCGCTCTTGCCGTCTGGCGCTTGGTCGTTCGGAATGACGCCGCTCGGCCCGCGTTCGGCGTTTATCTAACCTTCGCTGCGCTGACCGCCGTGCTGATGGGTGCGGCGGGCTACTTCGGCGGGGAGCTATTAGGAAGTTAAGTTTAGGAAGTCAAAGTTAGTGGCACGAGAACTCAAAGGATTAGCGCTTGGCCTTGCTGCCGGGCTGGGGGTTGTCGGAGCGTCTTACGGCGTCTCGGCGATTGCCCTGCATGGGCAGGCCGCCCATGTTGTCGCTTCGGCCAAACCGGTTGCCCCGAAAGCCGGTGTCCAGCCGGCCTCGACCCAGCTTGTGGCGTCGGGCGGGGCGCTCTACAGCAGCCTCGCCTGTGTCGGCTGCCACGGGGCGAACGCGCAGGGCGGCGGCATCGGCCCCTCCCTGCATCATTTAGGCGACCCGGACGCCAAAGTCGCCCGCAACATCGCAAACGGTTTTCAAGGCCGGATGCCTGCCTACAAAGATCAGTTGACTGCGGCTCAAATTCAAACACTTGTCGCCTATATCCAGTCGCTGGAATAAGCCGAACCGGCTCATTATGGAGTTTCTATGACCACCACGCAAACACCGCCGGAGACACACGCGCCGGCCTCACTTAAGACAAAACCGGCGGAGAACGCCGCGCCTGATCCGATGCTGATTGAAAGACCGATCCCGCCCTGCTGCCTTGTCATCTTCGGCGCGACCGGAGACCTCACCCACCGCAAGCTCATCCCGGCGCTTTTTTCCCTGGAAACGCAGAATCTGCTGCCGGACCACTTTAAAATCATCGGGTTTGCCCGGCGCGACTTCTCCGACCACTCGTTCCGCGACGAGCTGCAATCGTCACTTCAGGAGTTTGCGCCGGATTTGTGGAAAGATTTCCAGCCGGCCTGGCAGAAGTTCGCCCGGCGGATCGTCTTCCACCGCTCGGACTTCGACAACGCCGCCGGCTTCACCTGGCTGAAAGAGCGGCTGGACAAGTTCGACCACTCCGAGGGCACCCTCGGCAACCGCTTGTATTATCTCGCGACCCCCCCGACCACCTATACCACCGTCATTCAGCAGCTCGGCGCGGCGGGCCTGGTCAAAGCCGGCGACGACAAAGACAGCGCGGGCTTTACGCGCATCATTGTCGAGAAGCCGTTCGGCTCGGATTTGGACAGCGCCCGTGCGCTGAACGCCGAGTTGAAGCAGGTTTTTGACGAAGACCAAATCTACCGCATTGACCACTATCTGGGCAAGGAAACGGTCCAGAACATCTTTGTGTTCCGGTTTGCCAACCTGCTGTTCGAGCCGCTTTGGAACTCCAAGTATATCGACAACGTGCAGGTCACGGTCGCCGAGACGGTCGGGGTCGAGCAGCGGGCGGGTTACTTCGACCATGCCGGTGAGCTTCGGGACATGGTGCAGAGCCACGCGCTCCAAATGCTGGCCCTGATCGCGATGGAGCCGCCGAACACGCTCTCGGCAAACGACATCCGCGACGAGAAAGCAAAAGTCCTGCGGGCGATCAAGCCAATTATGGCCGATGACTACGACGAGTGCGTGGTACGCGGCCAGTACGGCGCGGGCAAGATCGGCGACAAAGAACTCCCGGCCTATCGGGACGAGCCGAACGTCCCGAAGGAATCGGTCACGGACTCGTTTGTCGCCTTGAAGCTCTCTATCCAAAACTGGCGCTGGGCGGGTGTGCCGTTTTATATCCGGGCCGGAAAGCGGCTGCCGGAACGGGTCACGGAAGTCAATGTCACGTTCAAGGACCTGCCGACGGTGCTTGTCGCGACCGCCGACAACAAGCCGGAAGAGCCGAATGTCATTACGATCCGGGTCCAGCCGAACGAAGGCATTTCTATGCGTTTGGGAGCCAAGCCGCCCGGCCAGAAGACGGTCGTTCAGCCCGTAGACATGAACTTCACTTATGGAACATCGTTCGGCCAGCGCATCCACGATGCGTATGAGCGGCTGATTATGGACGCCCTTTTGGGCGACCCGTCGCTGTTCACCCGCGACGACGAAGTGGAGGCCGAATGGGGCCTGATCACGCCGGTTCTTAAGAGCTGGTCTGGGCATCAGCCTCCTGCCCTGCCGAATTACGCTGCTGGAAGCTGGGGACCGGACGAAGCCGATAAAATGCTGACCGATTCAGGCCGAAGCTGGTGGAACCGGTAGCCGAGGCTACAGCATGGCCGAAACAAGAACCGGCACTTCCAGTGCCAGTCTACTGTCAGACTTATTGCGTAAGTATCCTGCACTGGAAGTGCAGGGCTTTTGAGGGGCGATTGTCTGCCTTCGCCGACAGAAGAACAGCCGCCGTGGCTCTCCTCTATCCGCGCAGGTGGACAGTCGCATTTCAGAAGGCCCGAATTTCCAGGTCTTTTGTCTACGCCACCAGCCGCCTTCGCCGCTGCGCCCGAAGCAGAACCGCGCCTAGGCCGAGAACAAGCGCTGAGGCCAGCAGCGGCAGCCAGAGTGGACTGGGGCCGGAAGCAAACTGCGAAGTCTCTTCTTTCCAATGACCAGACGGCTGAAGGACATAGGCTTTCTGGAAGTTTTCCGAGAGTTCTTCCGTTCCCACCGGATCATGCGGTGTGAAAAGAGAATCGGCGACATTATTTAGCCCAATATCGGTGAAGCGCTGAACGACCTGTCCCACCGGCTGCACCCGTCCGAGGCCCAGTGCGCCGTACTCGAACTGCCCGTTTGTTGTCATCCAGAACCCGCCGATGTTCGCTGCCTGCTTGGTCTCATAGACGGTCCGCATCCCGAATGGGGGCCGCCCCCCGGCCTGCCGCGTTTCGGTCTTGACGGCAATCCAGCCGAGCTGTGGCGCAAGCCACAGCCGCACGTCTTCGGCTGCCGCGTCTGGCGGCGTGCTGCCGCAGCGCACAACCGTCAGCGGGCCGAACTGGGTGCTGGGAACAATTCCCTCGACGACCGGATGGCCACGCCGCAGAATGTCGGCGATCCAGACACCGGACACTTTGTAGCCGTAGCGCAGCATCTCGTCGCCGGAGTGCGGCTTGAACCGGATGTCCCGCAGGTACACGCGGGCACTGCGCCGATGGCTAGGAAAAGCCTTACCGGCGTGGTCGTTCCATTCGGTCAAATTTTCGCGCTGGGTCTTGCCGTCGGAAATCCATACGTCATCTTCATGGGAAGTGCCGCCTGGCCCGCTGCCGAAGTTGTTGTCGGCGGTATCACGCGAGTAGGTAAAGTCGCCTTTCGACGCGACTTGATAGGTATGGGTCACGACCTGCTCCGGGTGGCCCTCGTAGCAAGCCGTGACCGGCTGCTGCGACTGGAACCGGACCGACTGAATTGCGCGGGCGTATCTGTCCTGGGCGGCTTCGATTGCTACAAGCATTGACGCCGCAGAGGCTGCCGGGGCCGGAGCAGCAGGTTCCTGAGCGATTGGGCGGCTCAGGGCGAAGTACCAATAGGCGCTGTAGCCAAGTATGCCGGTAATCAGCGCCAGGGACAGGCCGAGCGTTGTTTTCAGCAGTGCGGACAGCCAGCGGCGGCGGCGCAGGTGCTGGCGGGATAATTCAGAGCCGATTTGTTTGGGGTCGCCGAACTTTTTCATCGCTTCCTCCAGTGCTTCCTGCGGTTCCGCGAAACGGGCGGCGTGGGCTGCCAGCGCCCACAGGTGCTGGCGCAGCTCTTCGCGGGTTTCCTGGCGCTCGCGCGGCGTCAGAAGCCAGAGCCGCCGGCAGACTTGGTTCAGGTAATGTTCCAGTGGCGGGGGCTTACGCGGTCTGCTCATGGACTTTGCCTCCCAGCTTCCCTCCCAGGATGCCGCCGACCGCGCGGGCGTACTCGTGCCATGCCTGCGTCTGCTTTTCCAGCTCGGCGCGGCCTGACTCGGTCAGCGCGTAGACTTTGCGGGCCGGGCCGGCCGGCTGGATCTGCCACTCACCGGCAATAAAGCCGTCGCCTTCCAGTGCCCGGAGCGCCGGGTAAAGCGTTCCTTCGCCGGGCTTCAAGGCCGCACCGCTGCGCTGCTCGATTTCGCGGGCCAGCGCGTAGCCGTGCTGCGGCCCGTCCGCCAGCACGGCCAGAACCCAGACCCCTGCCCCACCTTTTTGCGTGTCCTGTCGTTTTGCCATGTTTTGCCTCTGTTATTAACAATTATACATCTATTAGAGAGGTATGTCAATGCTTATAAAACAGAATTGCAGGAAAACGCAGGAAAGAGCGCGAATAAGTGCGGCAGAACGCTTAGACAAAAGAGCGCCGAAGAAAGAGAAGATTATTATGCCGACAGTTGCGATTGACGGACGAGACGCCTTTGAGGTGGAGAGCGGGAAAAAGCTGGTTCTCGCGATTGAAGATTCCGGCTACGACATCCTGCACCGCTGCGGCGGCATTGCCCGCTGCACGACGTGCAAAGTCCATTTTTTAAGCGGCGAGCCGTCCGAGATGAACCCGGAAGAGCGGGCGACTCTGGAAGAAGACGGCCTGCTCGGCCAGTACCGCTTGTCCTGCCAGGTGCGCGTCACCCAGGACATGACCCTTAATCCGCCGGACCGCGCCGGCGACCGGGGCATTCCGGCCGGCGAGCGGCCTGAAGATTAAGCAGGACACACAAAAAGAGCGTGACAATTACTTGTCACGCTCCTTTACATGTCTCATGCAGGTGAAGAGGGCGCGGGAACGAATCCCTACGCTTCTTCCCCTTCATCATTAAACCGCCGCCGGGGCCTTCGTCTCGGCTTTCGTTTCCGTCTTTGCTTCGGGCTTGCTGTCAGTCTTCGGCTCGGCCTTCGTTTCGGGTTTCACTTCCGTGCCCGCATCTGCTTTCACTTCGGTTTTGGGCGACTCGGAGGAACCTTCGGAGGACCCGGACGTGCTGCTGGGCTTCGCGGCGTAGTCGTTGACATAGAAGCCGGAGCCTTTGAACGAGATTCCGACGGGGTAAATCCGCTTGCGGAGGGTTCCACCACACTCGCCGCAGGTTGTCAAGGCATCGTCTTTGATGCTTTGGAAGATCTCAAACTGGTTGTCGCAGGATAAACATTCGTAGCCATAGGTCGGCATAAGACAATCGTACCTCGCTCAAAATTGGTTTTCTATCTTCATAACACCCTAAACCGAAAGGCCGGTTCCCCATCGCGACTGAGACGCTCACGACAGAAGCCATCAACCCTGAACTTTCCGGGATTGACGCACTTGACACTGAGACCCGCCTGCGGCTGATAAATGCCGAAGATGCCAGGGTCGCCGCCGCCGTCGGCCTCGAAATCCCCCACATTACCCGCGCGGTCCAGAGAGCCGCCGCGTCGCTCCGGGCCGGCGGACGGCTGATTTATGTCGGTGCGGGAACCAGCGGACGCCTCGGCGTTCTCGACGCCGCCGAATGCCCGCCGACCTTCGGCGTGCCGCCGGGGATGGTTGTCGGCCTCCTTGCCGGCGGTCCGAGCGCCATGTTCCAGGCAGTCGAAGGCGCGGAAGACGACCCCGATCTCGGCGCGGCGGCGGTCATTGAGGCCAACGTGAACCAGCGAGACACGGTCATCGGCATCAGCGCGTCGGGTCAGGCCCCGTTTGTCTTAGGCGCACTGCGCCAGGCGGTCAAGCGCGGCGCGTCTGTTGTTGCCTTAACCAACAACCGCCCATCAGAGCTTGAAGCTGTCGCTTCCATCACGATTGCCCTGGTCGTCGGTCCCGAAGTCCTTGCCGGTTCGACCCGCCTCAAAAGCGGCACGGCCCAGAAGATGGTCCTCAACATGATTTCCACCGGCGCGATGATCGAGATCGGCAAGACCTACGGCAACCTGATGGTGGATGTCCAGGACACCAACAAAAAGCTCCACGCCCGCGCCATTCGCATTATCCGGCAGGTCACGCGGGCTACGCCCGAACGTGCCGAAGCCGCGCTGATACAGTCCGGCGGCTCCGCCAAGCTCGCCATCTTGATGCTCCAGCTCGGCTTGTCTGCCGCCGAAGCCCAGACTCGTCTATCCCACGCTGGCGGCTTCCTCCGCCGGGCGTTAGCAGAAGAGTAACTTGTTATGGATGATGTTTTGACACAAACTCTCGGCCCAAGCGAAGCAATTCTCTGGCAGCAATATCTTTCCGCTGAAGCACAAGGGAAGCGAGTACGCGCTCTCCTTGACTTGCGGGGCTTTGTGCAGGCGCTTCAAGATGGCTTAGAGAAGCAGCGGCACGATTTCGCCGAGGCATTTTGCCGTCAAATGGTGAATTTTGGGGAGGCACTTCCATTACGGCAACCTCTCTTTGCTGGCGTTATTGGACCTTATCTTGTCTTAGCCCGTCAGCAGGGAAAAGAAGATGCCGGGCGCTGGTTGGCCTATTTCCATCCTCACTTCCTAAACCTACCGCCATCTGAAAGGCTAATTGAGCTTGATGATTCTCTCTCCTCAATATCCTTGTTAGCAGTGGCGTTTAGACAAGACCCCAACAACATCCAGACGCAAGACTTGCTCATTCAGAACTTGACACAGCAGTTTGAGTATGCCGTCCATGAAGTGCCTACCGGTGTGCTATACGGCATTGACGGTGCGAAAGTGGCAGAATGTCAGGAATGGCTGGATGACCTGACGCTGTTTCGCGAAGTCGTGCAGAAGCGTGGTGTTGCTGAAAAGTACGAAACTGCAATGCGCTACTGGGACTTTCATTTTCGCGGATATGCAGACTATCTGGCGCACCGAGAGCAGTACCCAAACTACGAGGAGTATATCAGCCGCCACTGGCAGGAGTAAGGTATCATGGCGTTAAGAGAAACCGCGAATGACACGACAAAGCCGAGAATTGCGTGGGACTGAAGTCCTACGCTGTGGGGCGAAGCGCCGAGTGACCGCCTTCGCGGGCAAAGAACAGAACGATTACGAATGTCTTATTCTTTCTCCACGCAGGTGGAGACTGGGCGCTTCGCCCCACAGCGTAGGATTTCAATCCCACGCTAATTCTCTGTTTATCCTTTCGGTGAGGCACTGCCTTGATCCCTACCCTGCCCCCAACTCTTTCGCGGCTTCGGAACGGTCTGGCATCGCTGCTGATGCTCGGCGGCGCAGCGGGCATTCTCGCGGGGGCGCTTTCGCCGTGGGCGACATTTCGGGTATTCCATAACATTGAGATCAATCTGCCGGGGATTGTCTTTGTCTGGGGCGGACTGTGCCTAGCAGTCGCCATGCTGGTCTTTTTGGGAATGCGCCGCTCGCCGATCTTGTGTCTAGCCGGGGCTATGCTGGTCCTGAACTGGACTGCTGAAGGGCGGAAGCGGGTGCCGGAGCGGGTGAAGTTTCAGCTTGCGGGGGCGCAGATGAACTTTACGGCCTCCATTAACCGCCTGCTGGACCAGTTTCATATTCCCGATGTGGAAGTCGCCAATCTGAGCACGCCAAACCCCGATTTGCTGGGGGTTGGGCTGGGTTGGACCCAAACCGGTGCGTATGCGCTGCTGCTGGGGGCGATTGTCGGCCTGCCGGGCGACCCTGCCGCCGTTTGGATTTACCGGCGGACAGCTCGCGCCCGCTGCCGGGTCTGTTCAGCACGCTGGCCGGTGTCCCGCATAGCGTTGTTCTGCCCCCATTGCGGGGCCTCTACTTTACCGCGTTACATCCGCCTTTGCCCGCAGTGCCACGCGCAGGCGAAGCGTAGCGACATCCACTGCGTCGCGTGCGGGACGACCCTTGACAGCCTCCCTGCTTCACGGTGAAACGTGAGATTCTCCGGCTGCCCCGGTCTCCAAAACAAATGACCCTCACGCGGCAGCTTGAGGGTCATTTTGTTAGCGGATTAGGGGCAAATCAGTCTGCTCCCAGTAGTCGCTCAAACTGCGATGCTCGAAGCAGTTTTCGTGCGGCTGGACGATCACTTCGCGGCGGGTCTTTTGGGACAGCTTGCCGCAGCGCCAGACGGCGGCGGTTTGCGTGCCGGTCGGGGCGCTCAGGTAGACGCGGCTCTTGTGGCGGCAGCTTGCACACTCGTGCAGGACTTCTTCAGTTGGGGCTTCAGCATGGCCTTCGGGCCGCTCGATCAGTTCCAGGGTCATGGCATTTCTCCGTACGTTTTTCAGCAGTGGTTCTACAATCATGCCCGCACTTTTGCGAGCCGGCTGTATTGTACCACGACTTTGTATATTTTTATATAAAACTTTATTCCTCGTTTTCAGCGGCGTCAGTCCGACTATCGGGCGTGGGAAAGCGCAGACGCGGGGATAGCCTGAGCCGGGATGCCCGGCCCCTGCCAGGTGACTTGGAGGCTGAAGTCGCCGCCGTCCTGGAAATAAAACAGCGTGAACGGATGGCTGCCGGCGGCGAGGGCAATCTCCCCCGAAGCGGGCGTGGCTCCGTGCGGGCCGTTGCTGCCGATGATGGTCTGCCCATCAATGACAAGCGCCGTGCCGTCGTCGGCAGTCGTGCCAAACATATACAGGCCGGTGGCCGGCACAGTGATGTACCCGTCATACTTCAATCCGAAGTTGATGTCCCGCTTGCGCGGCGTCAGGCTGAAATCTGCAATCGTGCCGGTAGACGCCGGCGTCTGCCCGCCAAAGTCAGACGTGTTTTGGAACGCGGCTTCGTAATAGGCATAGGACAGGCCCGCATCGGCGGCGGCGAGGGTCTGCGCCGGCAGGGGAACGAGTGTGCTAAATGTAGCCGAAGACGCTAGGCCGAGCGGCGACTTCCCCTGGAATGCCTGCGCTTTCAGCGTGGCCGGGTGCTTTAAGACAAGCAGGCCTTTGTAGAGCGCGGAAGAGCGCGTCGGGTTGGTCCCGTTGACCGTGTAGCGGATCGCCGCGCCCGGAGCGGGCGGCATCAGTGTCACCATCAGGCTGCCGTAGAACTTCCGGTTTGCGACCGGTAGGATCACCGGCGCATGGGTCACGCCCTGATAAATCGCGCTTGCAAGCAGGACATAGCCGGTGTCGTTGGGATGCACCCCGTCCACGAAATCGGCATTGTCGTTCGGCATTCGGCTGTGAACGTCAATGATCGTCGCGCCCTTTTGCGCGGCAACCTCACGGATAATCGGCAGCTCCTCCGTGACCGCCGGTTCATTGATGCCGTAATTCGGCTTCGGCACGGGGGTTGGCAGGCAGGCGAACAGCTTGGGGTGGGTCGGCAGTGCGGCGTAGTAATCCAGCAGGGCAGCGTAGTCCGCCGCGAACTCCGGTTTATGCGCCCAGTTCTGCGGCTTGGAATCATTGGTCCCCAGCAGAATAATGACCACGTTCGGCAGGAACGCCGCGCTGCGTGCGTAGCTGCCGCGCTGCTTGTAGGGGCTGTCGCCGTTTTTGAGAAGCGTCGCCCCGCTTTCGCCGAAGTTTGCGACATTATATCCCGGCCCCAGCAGATCGGACAGCAGGCTCGGATAGTTGTGCGGATCGCTGCTTGCGCCGACCCCTGCCGTGATGCTGTCGCCGACGCAGGCGACTTTCACCGGCGACCCAGCCGACTGATTTTGAGCCGCTGCCGGGCGCATTCCCGGCAGGCAGAGAGCGGCCAGAAGTGCGCCGCCGAAACAAATCTTCTTGAACTGCATTTTCCGTAATCCTTTGCGCCTAATTTCGCTTAACGCTAGACTGCACTATTCACCAACAGCGATGGTTTTTCCTCTCAATGCCCCACGCCGGGTATAATAAAGGCACAATGTCAGAAAACACAGCAGACCACCAGAAACACATTCGCAACTTTTGCATCATCGCCCATATTGACCACGGCAAGTCCACGCTGGCGGACCGGCTGCTGGAGTTCACGGGAACCGTGCAGCGGCGGCATATGCAGGAGCAGCTTCTCGACTCGCTCGACATCGAGCGGGAGCGCGGCATCACGATCAAGATGGCGGCGGTGCGGCTGAATTACAAAGCGCATGACGGGGAGACCTACGAGCTGAACCTCATTGACACGCCGGGCCATGTGGACTTCACCTACGAAGTATCCCGGTCGCTCGCGGCCTGCGAGGGGGCCATTCTTGTCGTGGACGCCGCGCAGGGCGTCGAAGCGCAGACACTCGCGAATGTTAGCCTTGCGCTGAACTCTCAGCTTGAGATCGTGCCGGTCATCAACAAGATTGACCTGCCTGCCGCCGATCCCGACCGAGTCGCCGAAGAAATTGAAGAAGTGCTGGCGATTGATGCCACCGAAGCCATCCGGGCCTCGGCGAAAGAAGGCATCGGCACGGAGGAAATTTTAGAGTCTATCGTTCGGCGTGTCCCGCCGCCGACGGGCGACCCGGAAAAGCCGCTGCGGGCGCTGATCTTTGACAGTCACTTTGATGCCTATCTCGGCGTTGTCGCGTATGTCCGGGTGCGCGACGGCGAAATTGCCGCCGGGACACAGATTCGGGCGATGGCATCGGGCAAGACATTCGATGTCACCGGGGTCGGCATCTTTGCGCCGCGCATGAAGCCGGTGGACAAGCTGATGACCGGCGAAGTCGGCTACATCACGGCCAGCGTCAAGACCGTCGGCGACTGCCGGGTCGGGGACACGCTGACGCTGGCGTCGCACGGCGCAACCGAGCCGCTGGCCGGGTACCGCCAGGCCCTGCCGGTGGTCTTCTGCGGCCTGTACCCCGTAGACAGCTCGCAGTACCCGGAGCTGAAAGAAGCATTGGGCAAATTGCAGCTTAACGACGCCGCGCTGACATTCGAGCCGGAATCGTCGGCGGCCCTGGGTTTCGGCTACCGCTGCGGCTTTCTCGGCCTCCTGCACCTCGACATCGTCCAGGAGCGCCTAGAGCGCGAGTTCAACCTGACGCTGATCGCGACGGCCCCAAGCGTCATCTACAAAGTCCACCAGACCGACGGCGAAATGGTGGAAGTGGACAACCCGGCAAACCTGCCGCCGCCATCCGAGATTACTTCAATGGACGAGCCGTATGTCACGGCTAGCATTATCATCCCGTCCACCTATGTCGGCCAGGTGATGGACCTCGCGCGGGACCGCCGGGGCATTTACCTTCGCACCGAGTACCCGGCGAAAGACCGGGTGATGATCTTCTACAAGCTGCCGATGAACGAGATATTGATGGACTTCTTCGACCAGCTCAAGTCCCGCACCAAAGGCTATGCGTCGTTTGACTACGAGATTAGCAGCTACGAGCAGTCAAACTTAGTTAAGCTCGACATCAAGATCAACGACGAGCCGGTAGACGCGCTTTCGTTTATCACCCACCGGGACAAGTCCCAGGAGCGTGGGCGTCTGCTTGTGGAAAAACTCAAAGAAGTCATTCCGCGCCAGCAGTTCGAGATCAAAATCCAGGCCGCCATCGGCGCGAAAGTCGTCGCCGCCGAGCGCATTTCCGCTTTGCGAAAGAACGTCATCGCCAAATGCTACGGCGGGGATATCAGCCGCAAGCGCAAGCTGTTGGAGAAGCAAAAAGAAGGCAAAAAGCGCATGAAAAGCATCGGCAGCGTCGAAATCCCTCAAGAAGCGTTTATGAGCGTCCTCAAACTCGGAAGCGATTAGAATAGGAGAAAAAGAGTGAGCTTAATCCAAGACTTGAAGATGGACAAAACGCAGTTTTCGATTACAAGTTTATCCGAAGAGTCAGATGAGGTTGCCTACTGGCAGTCTCAAACCCCCCAGGCACGGCTGGAAGCACTGGAACTCATGCGGCAGGTGATGTATGGCTACGATCCTTCTACCGCCCGACTTGAAAGACTTTTTGAGACTGCTTCACTCGAATGCAGTTGAGTACCTGCTTGTCGGCGGCTACGCGGTTGGTTACTATGGGTATCCCCGCGCAACTGGAGACATGGATATTTGGGTCGCCAGAAACCCGACGAATGCCAACAAGGTAACAAATGCTTTGAAAGCCTTCGGTTTTGGTAATGCAAGCATTTCTCCAGCGCTGTTTGTGACGCCCAACAAAGTGTTTCGGATGGGCAACCCTCCGCTTCGGATTGAGCTGCTGACAGACATCTCCGGCGTTGATTTCGCGGCTTGCTGGAAGTCCCGCGAGATCGCTGTGGTGGATGACGTCGCAATCAACATCATCAACCTAGACGACCTCAAGCGCAACAAGGCGGCAAGTGGCAGACTGAAAGACAAGAACGATATTGCCCATCTGCCCTAGTTGTGGTTCCTATGATCGGAAGTGGTTCCTATGATCGGAAGTGGTTCCTATGATCGGAAGTGGTTCCTATGATCGGAAGTGGTTCCTATGATCGGAAGTGGTTCCTATGATCGGAACCAGAAATAAGTCATGCCAAACCATCCGCTCGCCGAAGTCTTCGGCTACCCTCCTGATAATCTGACGGCTGACGCCGACCGGCACCGGCGGGACCGGCTATGTCCATTTGGGAACTCCGTGCCGAACTGCACAAAGACAAGCATTGAGAACCCGCTCGGCGTGTGCAGTGTCCACGGCGCGGGCGGCGAGACCGTCATCACCTGCCCGGTGCGGTTCCAGGAAGGCTGGCGCATTGCGTCGGACGCCGCCGGGTTCTTCTTCCCGCCCGGCACGGCCTGGACTTCTTTAACCGAAGTTCGCCTAAAAGACAGCGTCGGCAAGTCCGCCGGCAACATAGATATTGTCTTGCTCTCGTATGACGCGCTGGGCCGGATTACCGACTACGGGGCTTTAGAGGTGCAAGCCGTCTATATCTCCGGCAATATCAGCACGCCGTTCCAGCACTACATGGAAGACCCGCACGCCCATGCGGACATGGACTGGCGCGGCCAGCGCAACTACCCACGCCCGGACTACCTGTCGTCCTCGCGTAAGCGCCTCGCGCCGCAGCTTATTTTCAAGGGCGGCATCTTAAACGGTTGGGGCCGCAAAATGGCGGCAGCGCTAAACACCGGATTTTATAACACTTTGCCCGTGCTGGATGAAGTAGACCCAAAAGATGCCGATTTGGCTTTCTTCGTCTACGACTTAGTTCTTGACGCGGTGCAGAACCGCTATGTCTTGACACTGAACAAGACAGTATACACAAAGTTCGAGCCAACGCTGCTTAAGATGACCCGCTCTGAAGCAGGTGAAGAAGCGCTATTTTTGGGGCAAATGCAGAAACAACTCGACAAAAGGTTAAACAATGCCAACGCTCTCGAAGCCATCACGCCTAACCCAGAATTCTGATCCGCAGGTTCAAGAACCGACGGTCCAATACTCGTTGTTTGACGGCATTCCGCATCAAGCTATCGTCAACGTGGCTTCTGTGCCGCAGCGCAGTCCATTTCGTTATCCAGGCGGCAAGACTTGGCTTGTGCCGCGTATTCGGCAGTGGCTTGGCAGCCTGCCGCAAAAACCGCGTCAGCTTATTGAGCCTTTTGCCGGTGGTGGAATTGTTGGTTTGACTGCCGCGTTTGAAAACTTAGCGGACAGCGTTCTACTAGTAGAACTGGATGCTCAGGTCGCCTGCGTTTGGCAGACAATTTTGGGCAAGCACAACGAGTGGCTCGCAGAGCGGATTATGGATTTTGAGTTGAATGCACAAACAGTGCGTTACGAACTCGCGGAAGAGAAATCCGAAGTTTACGAAAAGGCGTTTCAGACAATCCTCCGAAACCGGACTAATCACGGCGGCATTCTCGCCGCTGGAACCGGCGTTTTGAAGCACGGCGAAAATGGCAAAGGGCTAACATCACGCTGGTATCCGCAGACATTGAAACGCCGGATTTTGGATATTCAAGCCATTCAGCATAAAACCCAGGTTGTTCATGGCGACGGTTTAGCTGTTCTGCGCGAAAACGCGCATTGCCCGGACATGGTGTTCTTCATTGATCCGCCCTATACAGCCGCAGGAAAAAAGGCCGGCGCACGGCTATATACGCATAGTGAGCTTGACCATGAAGAACTGTTTGCAACCGCTGAAACTCTCACGGGAGATTTTCTGATGACATACGACAATGCGGAAGGCGTCGTCGAGTTAGCCCAGAAGCATGGATTTCAAGTACAAGCAATTCCGATGAAAAACACGCATCACGCTGAGATGACCGAGCTTATCATCGGACGGAATTTGAGATGGGCTTAAAAACATTGTGCCGCGCATTGTTTACATCCAAGCCGACGCGAATGGACAGGCGTACAGTCCAAGCGGCGTGGGGGCGGCACTGGGATTTACGTTTTAAGGTTACGATGTGCGGTTCTTTCCGCCGGCCGAGGTCATTCGCTTGGCGCTGGGCGCATTTTCCGGCGCACCGGCGGGCTACAGCGCGGATTTCGGCGTTTCCGCCGATGGGCGGACGCTGCTGGTGGAAACCAACGACGGCTACTCGCTGGGGTGCGGGGCGCTGGTGGCGAACTTGTACGCCGAGCTTTTGCTAGCGCGATGGGAAGAAATTGTCGGGTGAAAAGAAGTTGTCGGGTGACTTTCTGGGTATGTTCAAACCTGCCTAGAATGTGGTATAAAGGGAACAGAGACTAATCATACAAAATAGCGTTATTGCTTATGTCGGGCTGGGGGCGAACTTAGGGGACCGGACGGCGGCTCTGCGGGCGGCCTTAAATTCTCTTCGCAATCTGCCGACAATGGAAGTGCGGCAGGTGTCGTCGCTGTACGAGACGGCGGCGGTCGGCGTCACCGATCAACCCGACTTCCTGAATGCCGTCGCCGCCTTCCGCACCTCGCTTTCGGCGACTTTGCTTTTAGAGACACTTTTGAACCTTGAAAACTTGTTGGGCCGGGTGCGAACCTTTCGTTGGGGTCCGCGCGTTATAGATTTAGATCTGCTGCTGTATGGGCAGGAACAAATCGCGCTGCCGAAGCTGGTTGTCCCCCACCCTCGCCTGCGTGAGCGGGCGTTTGTGCTGGTGCCGCTTGCAGAAATCGCGCCGGGGCTGAGGCTGCCGGGGGATACCCAGACCGTGCAGGAGCGGGCAAATCAGTTAGAAAATGAATCCGAAGGCGGCGGGAACATTCGGCGCGTCGGCGTCGTCTAAGACCGAAGCCCGCCGCGTTTCGCTTTTTCATACCAAAGGACGCGACATGCTGTATTCGTACCAAGCGAAAGACCAGAGCGGACGCACTGTGACCGGCGCTCTTGACGCCGAAACCGAGCGTCAAGCCGCTCAGGAGATCCGCGACATGGGCTACTTCCCCATGCGCCTTGCACCGCAGCAAGGCGGCGCGGTAACGCCTCCTCCACAGCCCAGTTATCCGCAGGAAACACCGACGAGCCGTTCGCAGATGAACGGGGCCGCGCAGTATGGACCGGCACTGAATGGAAGCGCCGGGATGCTGCCGCGCCGTCTGATGTCGCCGGGACTGTGGCTGCTGGCGCATCTGGTGTTCCCACTGTTCTCCGGGGTCGGCCTGCGGGACATGGCCCTGATGTACCGGCAGTTCGCCGCCATGCTCGGCGCGGGTGTTCCCATCTACCAGTGCCTGACATCGCTGACCCAGCAAACGGGTAATTCTGTTCTGCGCGGGCATCTGAGAAAGATTACGGCGCGAGTGCAGGAAGGCGAGATGCTGACGACGGCGATGGCCGACGCTCCGTGGATTTTCACCGAGTTCCACCGGGCGATGATCTCGGCGGGAGAGGTCAGCGGCGGCCTCGACACGATGATGGGCCGGCTGTCGTCGGCGCTGGAGCAGGAATACACGCTTCGGAACAGCATCAAGCGCGAGCTGGTTGAGCCGGTCCTGACCCTCGTGATGAGCTTTCTGCTGCCGCCGCTGGTACTTTTGGTAGTCGCGCACGACATTCACGGCTATCTGATGCAGGCTGTATTTCCGCTGCTGGAAGTCGCCGGGGCCGTACTGGGAGTCTATGTCGTCGGCAAGCTGCTGTCCCAGTTCAAGTTTGTGTTTGATGCTTTCGTGTATTCGCTGCCGGGGATCGGCGGCGCGGTGCGGATGATTTCTCTTGCCCGCTTCGCCCGCGCTTTGGCGTCACTGTACGCCGCTGGCGTCGCGATCCCGGAAGCCATTCGGTTTTCGGCGGCGGCGACCGGCAACGAGTTTTTGAAGCGCCGCATGCTTTCGGCGATCCCGTCCATCATGGGCGGACGCGGGATTACCGAGTCGCTGGCGGCGACCCGCGTGTTCCCGCCGATGGTTGTGTCTATGCTGCAAACCGGCGAACAGACCGGCAGCCTAGACATGATCATGGACAAAGTTGCCGAGTATTATGAGCAAGAGTCGATTGTCCGCCTGCACCAGATCTGCGTGACACTGCGGACAGTCGCCATGATCATCGCCGCCATTCGGGTCCTGCTTATTCTGATCGCGTTCTACGGCGGCTACTTCAGCAAGATGAACGACATGGCGGACCCGGACGGTCCGTAAACATTTCAACAACTCAGCTTTCTTAGGGGACAAAACAAGAACAACCGTGCCGTTTTCTTTTATCCATTTTCTGCACGGCGGTTCTAGAAAGAGGCACCGCACCACACACGAACAATTCCAGCACTTATTTATTACTTCGGAGCATTTATATGAGCTTGCAGCGAAATTATTACGAAGTTCTGGGCCTTCCGCCCGGCGCGACCACCGATCAGATTAAAAAGAAATACCGAGAGCTTGCGCGTAAGTTCCACCCGGATGTTGTCCAGGACAAAGTTCTGGGCCAGCGGGTCTTTACGCAGATCAACCAGGCATACAGCGTTCTCGGCAACCCGGAGCGCCGCGCTCAGTACGACGGTACGCTTCAAGCCGGTAGTACGGCAAACGGAACGTCCTCGGCAGACCCTACAATGAAACCGAATGCGTCGCAAACGGCGGCGGCTCAGGCGGCCTCAGACAAGATTGCGCCGGCGGCTCCTGCCAAGCCGGTCAGCCCGGTTCAGTCCCAGGCCAGCGCCGAGATGCTAGGCCGGGCGGAAAACGCCATCATGGCCGGCAAGCCGGTGGAAGCCCGCACGCTCTGCGTCCGCATTTTGGAGACCGACCCGCGCCATGTCCGGGCGCTGGAGATCCTGGGAGATGCGCTTGTCCAGATCGGCAAGCGCGAGGAAGCCGTTGCTCAGTACCGCCGGGCGCTTGAAATCGCGCCCAGCACGCTGATTCAGGCCAAGCTGAACCGGCTTTCCGCCGCGCCGCCATCCACCCGGACGGCCCCATCGCAGCCGGCGCCGCCACCCAAAAATGGCAATGGAAACGGCGTCGGCCAGCGCACCGTTCCGCCGTCGAATACCGCGACCCAGGAACCGGAGAAGCCCGGCGGCCTGCTGGGACGCCTGCTGGGGCGGAAGTAGTCAAGACAAAAAAGCGCGAACGGCATCCGCCGTTCGCGCTTTTTTGTTTTAAATGGCCCGCACTTACAGAGCACGCTCCGGCAGACCGGCGGGCGGCACAGGAAGATGGGGAAGATAAGGAGAAAGACGGGCTGCCAGCCGGTGGTACAGCGCCGTCAGGGCAAGCTGGAGGTGGTCGCTCGACCGGGCGGCAAAGAACAGCACAACAACAAACCGCGAGTAGCGCCCGGTCTGCCCCAGCAGGAAGCGGTCCGCTTGGACCGGACGCATGGAAAGCGCAGCCCGGTACAAGCGCGGCGCGGTCATCGCGACATATTCGCTGGCGACACACAGCATTTGGGCTTCAATCGGAATAAACCGGCCGTAGCGTCCAAATGGGTACCCGCTGCCGTCCAGATACTCATGGTGGTAGCGGACGGCATCCGACGCGGGCCGCAGAATAGGAACCGCATCTAAAATTGCCGCGCCGACCCGGACATAATCGCGCAGAACAAAGCGGTCGCGGGGGCGGCTGAGGCAGGCCGGACTGTTCAGCAGCTCGTAGGGGATGCTCACTTTGCCGATGCCGTGCAGCAAGGCGGAGTATTCCAACCGCCGGGTCGCCAGCAGGCTCATCCCGCGCAGGCGAGCCATCCAGACCACATAGCGGGCCGTCTGCTCGGCGTGTCCCAGGAGATGCGGCTCCCGCGCTTCCACCGTCCGTGCCAGCGCGATAAACGTCTGCCGGTAAGAGCGGCGCACGGTCCACGGCAGGTACAAAAAGATAACCAGAATCGAGGCGCTGAACATGGTCCCGGCAATGATGGTAAGGCTGAGGTTCATAAGCATGAAGAGTCTAAGGACACGAATAGACAGCGTTGCTGTCGTAAGAGCCTGCCCAGAGCGAATCGTCGAACACGCCCGGCTGCGGACCGGCCGGCTTGCCGGCCGCTTCGAGCTGCTGCTCCCGCTCTAGGATTGTGACAAATGTTTTGACGACCTCTGCGTGGAACTGGGTCCCGGAATGGCGGCACAGCTCGACCACGGCATCGTCATAGCTCATCGGCTTCCGGTAGGGCCGCTGGTCTTCTTTTGCCGGGCCGCCGACCATCGCATCAAACGCATCCACCGCCGAGATAATGCACGATTCGAGGGGGATGTCGGCTTCGAGAAGCCCGTCCGGGTAGCCTTTGCCGTCGGGCCGCTCATGGTGATGGCGAATCCAGTGGCTGACTTTGCCCATGACGCTCATTCGGATGACGAGGTCTGCGCCGGTGACCGGGTGGCGCTTAATCATGGCCCACTCGTCATCGGTCAGCTTGCCGACTTTGTTCAGCACCCGGTCATCCACGGCGACTTTGCCGATGTCGTGCAGGATCGCCGCGTCTTCAATTTGGGCCATAGACGCCGGGGACAGGTGCATGTCTTCCGCAATCTTTTTCGCCCAGCGTGCGACCCGGTGCAGGTGTCCATGCGTGTAGGGATGCGCTTCCTGCATCATCCGTCCCATCAGCTCCACCCCCTGCCGGTACGCTGCCAGCATCCGCTCATGGGTTAGAACCGCCAGGCGCAGGGCATACACAGGCGCAATAATAAAGCAAACCCCTAACCACCAGTGCCGATGGTACAAAAGCGCAGTAATCAGCCCTATCGGCGACATATAAACCGCGCTCGGCAGTTGCCAGCGGATGTTGTTGTACCAAAGTACGTCCCAGCGCTTCTCTTCATGGTAGCTAATCAGCGTCGTCGTCAGCAGCGCATTCCCCACAAACGCAGCAGAGGTACAAAGGGGCAGCAACAGACAGGAAAGCCAGCCGGGATGTTCGCCGGCTCGCACCCCATTATGTGGAAAGCAAAGACGCTCCAAGAGAACATAAACAAAAGCGATTGTCCCAAACGCGATGGTTTGACCGGCGATATTCGGAACATAAAGCTTGAGCCGGAAACGATCGCACGGACGCATAGAAATAAAACCATCTACCACGACGCAGAGGACCGCCGTTAAGATTGCGGCTGAAGCACCGAACAAGCCAACAATCGTAAAGAGAATTGGAATACTGGGGTAACTGGTAATGTTGCTGCTAGGAAGACGAACTGAAAGAAGGCTTGTCAAAACGGCAAGACCAATCAGCACAACCGCGCCGCGCCACTCGTGCCACGGGAAGGGACTAACCAGCAGGCAGAGGCAAGCAACAAACGGCGCAACCTTTGTGAGCTGACGGCGAAATCCAGCGTAAGTCCCTGCCAGCTTTGGCAGCCGCTCGCGCACCAGGCCAATGTTATATAGTTTTATAGCGTTTAATGAGATGTGCATGGAATATACAAAAGTTCTTGTAGTCTTGATAAGTTCGACAATAGAAACTCACAAACTATTGTCGGCGTAGAGCGTTAAAAAGTTAAAGGATTATAGGCTGCGGGAAACCGAAATAGTAATGTAGCCATAGTATCGGAACAAAAGAGCCAGTTGTTTCATTCTGGTTCACCCGCGTGGTTAGTCGCCGGGAGGCCAATGATTCATACATCCGCAACCCTGGATGGCTGTGGAGAGGGTCTTGATCATTTTAGAAACGGTATTCATGGGTGACACTCGATACGACACGGCAGCGCCGACTTCTCGGACATCATGCCGACTTCGCTTGTGAGACCTCTCAGGTCTCGTGGCGACTCGTAGCCCAAAGCAAAAACATTTCATAGGAACATTTGCGGAGGACGTTACATCCAGAGCATTTATTCCCTGTGTCTACAAGAACAGTATTCCATTATCAAGGTGCAAATTACAGTAAAAATACTGCGGGGAAGAGGAAAAAACTTGGGAAGACGTAGTTTTAATACGAAACTAAATCTCGTCTTCTAAAAACGCAAGGCTGACGCGCCGGTTGACGGCGTCAAGTGTCGCGTTTACGACGGCTTTCCAGGTATCCTGGCGGATCAAGGCGCTTCCTGTGAGAAGCTCTTCACCCTTCGCGGAGCCGAGTGCGCTGACCAGCACCAGGACCGCTTTGCGGCCTGCGACCGGCAGATCGGCCTGCAAATCTTCGACGACCATTGTGCCGTCATCGCTGCCGCTGTCTTCGACCGCCCGGATGGCGGCAGTTGCAATCAGACGAAGCTGGTTGTAGCCTGACGCATGGCCGGACGCGGTGCCGGTGTAAACGGCGTCGCCCCGGAGCAGATGCACGGTCGCTTCCGCCCGGCTGCCATTGACCGTCAGCGCGACATCGGAGAAACCGAGGCGCGGCAGGCGAGACGCCCCGCCGCCGGCAATCGGGGCGCGGCTTTGGACCTGGGCGATGCTGATTTTTTTGTAATCGAGAATGAAATCTAAGTGGGCGCGGACTGCCGACTCAATATCGCGGGCAACTTGCTTCGGCGCCCGGTTCGGGTTCACCAAAACATGCAGCTCATCTACCCGGCCCGATGGTCCGAGGACCGCGCGGACGGAGACGACATCTTTGAGCTGACGCACGGTATCTTCGATTTGTTCGGCGGACACATAGCGGCGCGACGTGGCGGCGTCTCCAAAGGGTAGTTCCAAGTGCGGGGTCACTCCTTCTCTTACATCTCAGGCTGCCGGAGGTTACATCTGCTACATCGGCCTGCAAGATTATTGTAGCATAGGTTTCGTCATTTGTGCAATGTTTGCTTCAAGATTTTTATTTATTTTTCAGGGCTGTTTTTGCTCACAGCAGCCGGCACAGCAGCGCCGCTAGCCCCGCCGCCGAAAGCGTGCAAAGCCAGTTGACCGCGTCGTTGCCGACCCCGCGCAGGCCGCGCTCCGGCGGCCCTGGCTGCGGCTGCTCGGTCCAGCGGGCCGGGTTTCCCGGATCGCGCCACTGGGCCTGAACGGTCGCGCCCAGCACACTGTCGCACAAAGCGCCGCCGAACCCCGCCAGTGTGACAATCAGGAACAAAGGAAAGCTGCCCGCAAACAGGCCCAGCCCTGCCGCGCCCGCAAGCGCGGCCAGTGTTCCCGGCAGGCTGACCGCGCCGGACATCCCGGCCTCCGCCCGCCGGCCGGTGCGGATGTCCACCGGATGCCCGCCCCAGGCCGACCCGATCTCGGTCGCCCAAGTGTCGGCGTTCGCAGCGGCCAGCGCGGCCAGGAACAGCAAAGATCCGGCTTTGACGCCCACTAGCGTCAGCAGCAGGCACGCCGCCGCGACGCCGCCGTTTGCCAGCACCTGCCCGGCATCCCGCCGCCCGTTTTTTTCGTAGCCGAGCGCCTCTTTTTGACGCCGCCGCCACCGGCTGAGGGCCGACGACGTCCCAAAGAACGTCAGCAGCGCCCCTGCCGCCGGCCAGCCGCCGACCCCGAAGACGACCGCGCCGACCGCCCACGCCGCAAACGCGCCGCTTCGGGTCAGAGCCTGGGCGCGGCAGGCCAGTGCAGCGACGGCGGCAGCCAGCACAAGGCCAAGCGGAACAGTAAGGAGAAGATGAGAGGGAAGCATGATTAAGAAAAGAACCGGCACTGGAAATGCCGGTTCCTCACTGCGCTCCGCTACTTGCGCGAAACGTAGCTGTTGCCGCGTATGTAATAGCGCCAGGGCAGGTCTACCCCCTGCGAGATGCCGATGCGGGTAGTCTCGACCGTCTCAAACGGCGGGGACGAGCGCGGCAGGACATACAGCTCGCTGTCAAGAGTGGTAATGTCCAGGCCGTTATGGCCGAGCCGCGTCAAAGCCAGCGCCTGCGCCAGCTTGCCGGGACCGTTGGTAAGCTGCTTTGTCTCGGCAATGCCCCCTCGGTTAGCCCGCAGGAGGTCAATACCGTCTGCCGGCGCAAGCGCCCGGATTAGTACCGCCTCGGCCGTGCCTTCCGGGGCGCAGACGAGATTTAGCATCATGTGCAGGCCGTAAGTGAAGTACACATACGCATGGCCGGGTAGGCCGAACATGGCGGCGTTGCGCGAAGTTTTCCCACGGTACGCATGGCAGGCCGGATCATCTTTCAGATACGCTTCGGTCTCGACGATAACTCCGGACAGCACCGCGCCGCCCGGCAGTGTTCGGACCAGAAGCTGGCCGAGCAGCTTTTTGGCCGCTTCGCGCGTGTCCTGCAAATAAAACTCAGCCGGCAGCGGCATTACCACGGCGACTCGATCTCCGACTCTTCCGCGCCTTCTTCCACCGGCGCATCGGCTTCCGTATGCACCGGCGTAGCGGCGGCGGCTTCTTTGGCCGCGTCTTCGGCTTTCAAGCGTTCCAAAAGCTCACACGTTCCCGTTGTGAGGATTTCCTGCGTTTTGCCGGCAATCGCCTCGCCGAAGCCGCTGATCTTTTTCAGCTCGCCCCGGCTGTGGATCGCCGAGACCGGCTCGGTCAAGTGCTCTAATGTGCGGACCGCGTTGCGGTAGGCGCGTATCTTGAACGGGTTCTCGCCGCGCCCTTCTAAGATCTGCGCGATCTGCTCAAAGACATCGGCGACTTCAAAGTTTGTGGGCGTATGATCCATAGTCCTACTGTACCCGAAAAAGAAGAACACAGAGCTGCGAACAGAGGAAGTGGCGGCCTACCCGGAATGCAGCAGAGAGTAACCGATCAGTGCGCCGACGGCAGCGGCAATCCAGCGCCAAATCTTCCAGTTCCCCCACCCTTTCGCATCGAGAAGGAACGCGCAGGTTTGGAGAACCAGCAGGACCAAAACCGGCGTTACAGCCTGCGTGAGAATCAGATGTCCCCGGCTGCTTGCGACAGGCGACATCAGGGCTAATCGCCAGAAGACAAACCCCGACAAGCCGAGCGGCAGCAGGCGCGGCACCCAGGCAATGTCGGCGGCTTGCGACAGCACAAACGCCGACAAAAACAGCAGCCCGCCGGCGGCAAACCCGGCCTGCTGAATGGAATGCACCGGCGGATGCAGGCTCCGGCCGGCGACGCTCGCTGCGACCGGCAGGCCCGCGCAGACGAGAAGCGGCGCGTACCAGAAGAAAATTCGGCTCCACGACTGCCGGGCCGGCAGGATCTGGACCCGAACAGCGATTTCGCACCGTCCGCCGGGCGTTTCAAGCGTTACCGTGTCCTGGTAGGACGCCGGCACGGCCCAAACCGTCTCGGTTTCGGTGGTCAGCGTCAGCGTCTGCTTGCGCCTGGCGGAGAACGCGGACGGCTCGACCCGGATCCAGCCGGGCGCGGCGCTCACCCGCCCTTCCACACTCCCGCCGCTGCTTTGCACGGTGATCCTGCGGCTTCGGCTTTTGCCCCGGCGCAGAATGCCAAAGTCAACTTGGTCGCGGCTGAGGATGAGTCCGGGGGCAGCCACGGGATAAAGGGTCGCCGGGCTGCGCCGGTATTCCGGGCGGCTTGGGTCGAGACGGGCCGCGCGGACACGCAGAACTTCGGCTTTGCTTTGGTCGCCGAGCTTTGCTTGGCGCTGGGACTCTTTGTAGTCCCGGCGGGCTTCGTCGGCGGTATCCAATCCGGCGCGGTACAGGAAGTCCCGCAGCTTCTCGTCGCCGTCCCGCCCCGGCTCCGCCGCCGCTTCGTCCGCCGCCGCCGCCAGCGGCTCTTCGCCGAGACCGGCCAGCCAGCGCGAAAGCGAACCGTCTTGAAGCGCCTCCCGCACGTCTTCCCAGTGACCAGGGGCGTGTGCGAGAAATGTGTCAAGGTCGGGAAAAGCGGCGAGAGCGCCGGAGCGCGGAACCGGAGCGGAAAAAGCAACCGTTTCCAAGTCTTCTTCCAATTCCAAGTCTTCTTCCAAGTCTTCAGCCGCGAGGCGATCACTCAACAGGGGACCGGCATTTTCAACGCCGGGCCGAAACCCCGCGCTTGTCTCTAGTCCCAGCCCCCGCAAGTCTGCCGCCATTTCTCCCGCGTCTTTGTACCGCCCCGCTTTCTCGCGGGCCAGCGCACGGCTGATAACTGCTTCCAGGCGCGGCGAAACTTCCGGGCGCAGCGTGCTGATCGGCACGACCGGGTCGCTTTCAATCGCCGTTTTCCAGGCGAATGGGTCTTTTGCTTTGGCGACTTGGAAGGGACGGCGGCCGGCCAGCATCTCGTAGAGGATAACGCCGACGGCCCAGATGTCCGATTGCCGGTCGGACTGCTCGGCGGGATGAAAGTCTTCCGGGGCCATGTACGCATAGGTTCCGGCACCGCCCGCGAACGAGTGTGTTCCCAGCACTTCCGCCAGCCCGAAGTCTACCAGCTTCACGGTGCCGTCCTGCGTCAGCAGGATATTCGCGGGCTTGATGTCCCGGTGCACGGTTCTTTGGGAATGGGCATACGCCAGGCCGTCGCAGATTTGGGCCGCAATCAGGGCGGCGTCCGCCACCGGCAGTCTGGGAGTCTGGCGCAGAACTTCCTGCAAGTTGCGGCCACGGACATACTCCATGTCAATGACGACGCGCCCGCCGATCTCGTCCACCGAGTTGACCTGCACAATGTTCGGGTGGCGCAGGCGGTCCAGCACCCGCGCTTCTTCCAGGAAACGCTCTTTTTCCTCGCCCTGGGCGCTGATTTCTTTGAGCGCAACCTGCTTGCCCAGCAGCGTGTCTTTCGCCAAATAAACAATGCCCGACGCCCCATGCCCCAGCACATCCAGGCGCTCATACTTTCCGAGCTTTTCCAGTGGCATGTTTTTACTCTGCGCTCCCCGCAACTGCGGTCTCGATCCGGCGGTCAGGAACCAGCCACAGCAGTGCGACGGCGATGTAGATGCCCGCCGACAAGACAGGCGAGACAAAGGCCAGTCCAACCGCCAGCGTGTAGAGGACAGGAGACAGCTTGCCCTTGAAATCGCGCCCCAGGGCCGCACCGAGCAGCGAATCTGCCCCTTGCATCTTGAGGATGGCATTCTGAAGCAGCCAGTAAGACAGTGACGCCAGCAGCAGCAGCCCGCCGTACACGGCAGTCGGGGCGGGCAAGAATGGATGATGCCCGGCCCACGCGGTCGCAATCGGGATCAGCGACAGCCAGAACAGCAGGTGCAGATTCGCCCACATGACCGTGCCGTTGATTTTCTCCGTCACGGCAAACAGATGATGGTGGTTGTTCCAGTAGATGCCAACATACAGGAAAGAGAGGGCATAGCTCAGAAGCGCCGGCAGCAGCGGGCGCAGGGCGGCGAAGCCCGTTCCTTCCGGCAGCCGAAATTCTAGAACCATAATCGTGATAATAATGGCGAGGACGCCGTCACTGAAGGCCGCCAGCCGCTCTTTGCCCATTGTCCCTCTTTGCCCATTGTCTCTTAACCCGGTATGTCTCTTAGCGCCGGTAGCCGTAGCGCCGGAAGCTGTGCCGGAAGGGACGGTAGTAGCGCGGCGGGGCGGCAGGCGCAGCCGGCGGCGGGACAGGAAGGACGGCAGGCTTCGGCGGGACAATCACGGGGATTGGCGGCAGAGGCGCATCTGACGGGTGCGCGTGGAACACCAGCAGCCGCTCGCTGTCCACAAGGTACAGCGTGCCGTCGGGCGCAGCGCCGAGGGCCTGCGGGTTTTTCAGCGACAAGTGCGAAATCAGGCCCAGCGGCTCCCCGTTTGCCCGGTACTTGGTGACGGTCTTAGTAACGGCGTTAGACACATAAAAATCGCCCAGCGAGTCGGTCGCCGTGTGCAGCGTAACGCCCCCCGCCCCAAGAGAGCCGGGCAGCGCGGCGGGCTGCGGTTTCAAGAAAGGCAGCGTGTATTTGTAGCGCAGCTTGCCGCTGCCTGGCTCCAGCGCCAGCACCGCGCCGGAGAGCGCCGCGACCGTCACCGTGCCGTCCACCGGGCTGACCAAAAGAAACGAGCCGCGCACCGGGGCGAACCCAAACGCTTTGGGCGGGTCATACGCGAGGTGCGTCAGGTCAAGCGGCTTCGGCGGGGGGGGCGGAACGGGTTTCACGGCGAACGGCGGCGCAGGCTTCAGCGCGTAGCCGTCACGGGTTAAAATGTGGACGAGCCAGCCCGTGGACACTCCAGCGGCGAGGGTCAAGCCCAGCAGCAGGCCCGCGACGGCGGGCCAAGCCGAGGTACGCGCCGTCTGGGGGGTCTGGCGGCGCGGCGTCCCGCTGCGAGAGTGCGGCTCCGGGCTGAGGAGGACATCGGCGGGCTGCGGCGCGGGGCGGACCAAATCGGCGACCTGCATTCGGAGCGTCCGCGTTCCGGCTTGCAGGCAGGCGACAATCGCGGTGATGTTGTCCCGGCCGCCGCTTCGAACGGCCATCTGCACCAGGCGGTCGGCGGCGGCCTGCGGCGACGGCGACTGCATCAGCGTGCGCGTGATGTCTTCTTCCGCAACCATGTTGGAAAGGCCGTCCGTGCAGAGCAGCAGGGTGTCGCCGGGCTGGACATCGGCTTCGGAGACCTCGGCATCCAGGGTCGGCTCGATCCCGATGGCGCGGGTGATGATGTTGCGGAAGCGCGACGACCGCGCCCCTTCTTCGGTAATTGCCCCGGCCCGGACCTGCTCGGCGACATACGAGTGGTCGTGGGTCACTTGACGCAGCAGGCCGTCCCGGAGCAGGTAGGCCCGGCTGTCTCCCGCGTGGGCGACGTACAGCCGGTCGCCTTCAACAACCGCCGCTACGCACGTCGTTCCCATGCCTTTGCGGTCGTCATCAGCGGAGGCCAGCTCATAAACCCGCGCGTTGGCGCGGCGCAGAGCAGTCGCGAGGGCATCGGCGACCACCACGTCTCCCACCTGCCGGCTGTCCAGCAGCTCGGCCAGCGCGTCTTCGGTGGTTTCGACGGCGGCGGCGGCGGCCTGCTCGCCGAAAGAGCGTCCGCCCATGCCGTCGGCAATAATTAAAACACCGTCGGCCCGGATCTGCCGCTTGCGCGTGTCTACCACCGCATAGCGGTCTTCGTTGTTGGGCCGCTGCCCGGTATCAGTTTTTGCTCCTGCGGAGATATTCATGGATAGCGTAAGTATAACGCCTGAGCGCGGAAAACGCAACAGGCAAAGAGACCATAAGAACCCCTCCCGCTCGTTCCTCGCTCCCTCCCCTGTTAGGGAAGGGCTGGGGAAAACAGGACAAACTGGGGGGAAACAGGACAAAAGCGCAGGCGCTCCCGTATTCAGCTTTGTTCTTTATGGCCTTATTCTGTATTGCCCTTCCCTAACAGGGGAGGGAGCAAGGAACGAGCGGGAGGGGTTCCTATTCCCGCAGCGCATTCACGGACAACCCTACAGCGCCGAGGCAGCCGGCCGCCAGGCAGACGCCGTAAAAGATGCGGAACGGCAGGGGAAACGGCGGATCATAGCCGAGCGCTGCCGAGGCGATCCCTGCTGCCGCAAGACACGTTCCAATGCGCGTGTTGATGTCCGCGGGCTTCTTTTCGAACCGCCGGGCATTGCCGAGGCCGCCGCCGGTCGCCATGCCGACCAGAAACAGCAGGCCGCCGACCCCGATGCCGACGGTCAGCGCCAGCCAGTACCAGTGCGCCCAGGTCGCGCCGGCAACCACCAGCGCCGCTGCGCCCGCCAGTCCCAGCCGTCCCCATGCCGTCTGCCGCTGTGACACGGTTATTCTCCCGATGGCGGCGGAGGCGACGGGCGCGACTGCCAGGGATTGACCGGCGTTTCCTCAGACGGCCCCGGCTCCGCCGCTGGGTACTGAACCGGCGGCACGGGCGGGTACTGCTGGGGCGACTGTGGTGAATACTGCTGCGGCGGAACCTGGGGATATTGCTGCTGAGGCGGCGTCTGTGACGGATACGCTTGCGGCGGGAACCCCGGATACTGCTGCGGCGTTTGCCCTGGGTTATTTCCCGGCGTCGCCCCCCACTGCGGGGGCGGTCCGCCATTTGGCGGGGGCGGCCAGGTCCCCGGCGCGGGCGGCCAGACTCCGGCCCCGGCGGGGGCATAGAACGGCTGCGGCGGCGGGGCCATGTTCGGCATCCCGACCATGTCCCGGTACGCCAGTGCACAGACTAAAAAGATCATAGGCGTCGTTGCCAGCAGCCCAATCCCGCACACAAGGTAGCTGGCGTAGAATAGCAGCCCAAACACGAACACGAAGCCTGCCGCCGCCCACATACGCGGCTTGATTGCCCTCGCGCTGCCTTTCAAGGCGGGGATGATCCCGACGCCGTCCGCGATCAAGGCAAATGCCGGCAGCAGCAGCCCGTAGGCGAGGAAGCCCAGCACAACAAGAAGCACGATCCCGCCCGCAGCCGTCAGCCCGGTCGCGAGGCCGGAGCCATGCCGCCAGGCCACAATCCCCGTCGGCGCAAGGCACAGCGCTTCCAGCGCATATCCGCCGAGGCCCAGCAGAAAAATCACGCCGAGCATCCGCCCGAACAGCAGCCCGCCCCGAAAGATGTCTTTCATTTCAATCGGCACGCCGCGCACCTGCTGCACGGCCATTCGAAACAGGCCGCCGTACATAAAGGCCGACCAAAAGGCGTACAGGAAGATAAACCCGAACTCCAGCGGCAGAATTCCCTTCATCTGAGCGTCAAACGGCGATGCGTTCCCAGCGGGGTTCAGCGGCCCGGTCGGCAGACCATTCGCCCCCACCGGCGGCGCTGGCGTATTTCCAGGAAAGCCATTGCTGAACATCGTGCTTAACATCACCGCGTACAGGGCGATGCCGAACACAAACGCCGGTGCGGCCAGTGTCAGAACGCCGACAATCCAGGGACCCATTTGGACGCTGAACAGCCGCCAGGACTCGCCGATCCAGCCGTAGCTGATCTGCCCTGTCACCACCGAAGTCGGGCCGGGCGGCGCGGCCTGCCCCATCGAGGAGCCGCTGCTTTGGTTTTGGAGGGGAATGCTCATTTTGTTTCCTCAAAGAAGTGCAGAAAAGACCTAAGAAACGAACACTATGAGAAAGGGCGCGGCGGCGGAGGCCAGACGCCCGCCGGCGCGGGGTCAAACACCGGCGAATCGGCGTCAGACTGCGTCAGTGCGAGATACGCGAGAGCGATACTCAGCAGAAAGACAGGATACGTCGCCAGCATTCCGACCCCGCACAGGATCAATCCGACGCCGCCGACAAAAGACGCGACTACATAAAACCAAATGCCTCGAAGTAGCTGGCCTCGGAGCAGGCGGACACTGCCGACAATCGCTTCAGCGGCGTTCGCTTTGGCATCCAGCACGAGAAGCGGGGCGAACATCAGCAGGCTGTTTAATAAAGTCGTCAGACCCAGGTACACGTTGCCAGTGATGGACACGGAAGTACGCGGCAAAAACCGATGAAGCGGCCACAAGCACGCTCCCTCCACGAACCCCAGGATTATCGGGACAACAGCGCCCACGGCGAACAGCGGCAAACTTAGCGGAAGCGCTGAAAACAAGCCGAACACCGAAATCGCTTCGCCGCGCTTCTGCTGAAGCGCCATGCGGTACAAGCCGCCGGTTAAGATTGCGTTAAGCCCCGCCAGCAGAATCCCGCGCCCTTGCCGCAGGACAAGCCTTTCATACACCCCGGCGGTCGGCGCCGGATGGAAATACGATGACTGCGACGACGAATGCGTCAGGCCATGCGAAAATGCCCGCTGAAACTGCGTGAGGCCGCCGGTCGGGATTGCCAGGAGCAGCCAAACGCTGAGGTAGATCAAGAATGACAGCAGCAGCGCCCCGACCCAGACGCCGGACTGGGCTGAAAACAGCGTCCATGCCTGCTTGATCCAGCCGAAGTCAATTTTCGCCGGTACGCCCATATTCAATCATTCGCGGCGGCGGCGCGATATTCCTGCACGATTGGCGCTAGGGCGTGTTCGGTTCTTCCGCGTCAGGACTGCTTTTGGGAGCCTGGCGAGGCGGGCGGCGGGACGGACGGGCGGCGGCAGCGGCGCGGAGCTTGACCAGGCGCGGCAGGGCGAAAAAGTGGAGATACGCCCCCCACCCCAGCACCACCGCCACCAGCAGAAGGCCCGCGCCCCACGATTCCGGGTTCGGCTGAACGAACACGCCGACGCCGAGGGCGGTGAAGACAAGCACGGTCAGCGCCGGCAGCCACAGGCCGCCACGCATCTGAAACGGACGCGGGCGGGCGGGGTCTTTGCGGCGCAGGACAATGACGGCGGCGGCGGCCAGCGCGTAAATAAACGCTTCGGTCGCGGCGGCGAGATTGACCAGCAGCACAAACCGCTGGGTCCAGTAAACTAACGCGGAGACGGCGAGGGCGGCGGCGTAGACCACCAGCACGGCCCGGTCAGGAGTCGAGAAGCGGACGGAAAGGCTGGATAAGCTTGCCGGCAACACTTTGTCTCGCGCCATGCCGTACAGGAAGCGGCTGACCCCCATCAGCCCGGCGTTAAAGGTCGTCAGGGACATGCACAGGCTGGTTCCGATCATCACCCAGCGCCCGGCGGGACCCAGCACTTGAAGGGCAAAGACGACATGGGGGATCGGCTGCCGTCCACCGCTCGGACTGAGCAGCAAGAGGCTGCGCGGGACAAGGCCGGTAAACATAGCAGTCGCCGTGAGGGCATAAACAACCGCCAGCAGGACGACGGCGATAAACATGCCGGTCGGGATGGCACGGGGCGATTTCACTTCATCGGCCAGCGGCGTCACCCACTCAAACCCGACAAACAAAAAGACCGCGACGCCGACCGCCGAGAACAGCGGCCCGATCCCGCCGGTATGAGTCGGCGCGGGAATGTGGTGGGCATGAGACAGCGCAAGAATGCTGAGGGTGACAATGGACGCGACGACTGAACAAGTCAGCACATTCTGGAAGGTCCCGGCGATCTTCAGGCCCCGGAAGTTGACCGCCGTGGCAAGGGTCAGCATCAAAAAGATCCACCAGGGGGGCTTAATCGCGGGCAGGGCGTCGGACAAAACATGCGACAGCACAGACGCTTCCGTGCCGACCACCAGCGTCACAACCGACATATACGAAAGCGCGGCGACCAGGGATAGCTTCTCGCCGAACGCTTGGTACAGGTACAGGCGGATGCCGTTGACGCTCGGCCACATCCCGTTCAGCTCGGAAAACGCGGCGGCGGCGAGGGCGCACAGCCCGCCGGCGATGCCAATGGCGATCCAGGCGGCATCGCCTGCCAGGGAGCAGGCCATTTGGACGACGACCAGAAACGTGGACGACGCAAAAGTCAGCCCGGCGCTTGTGGATACGACCGTCGCCAGCCCGATGGAGCGCTTCAAGCCCGGCTGCGGCGCTACTCCCATAGCATGGCGATGACAAAATCGAGGCGCACGATGTCATCTTCCGGCCCTTGAATGCGGAGAGTCCCAGCGTTATAGGGGTCGTTCGGGGACAGCTCGCCGTAGAAGATCTGGGTTAGAATCTCGGCGGTCGACTCAAGCACTAAATCTGCCGCCGCCGGGGCATCCGGCAGGACGGTCACGGTGCCGCTTTGCGTCACTAGCCCTGCGTCTACGCTTAAATCCGTAGCGCGGATGTGCATGACCCGGTTCCAGTCCTTAATCATCGCCATCAGCTTCACATTCTCGTTGCAGCTTTCGGCGAACGAGGTCAGGCTGTCGGTTAGTTCTTCGGCAGTTGCCATAAATGGGGTGTTCCTTGTTGAAGACGCGGACGTTCACGTCCGCGCTGAAAGGCGCTCGGAAGCGCCGCCCGCCTGCGCCGCTCATTGCGCCAGCGTATGAACCGTCCCGCGCCAGCCTAGCTTCTCAATCCAGTCGTCGTAGACGGCGGGTGTGATTTCAGGCAGCGGCAGGCCAATGACGGCAACTAAAGCGGCTTCCATGAGATTGGTCCCGCCTGAGAGGCCGTCCATCTCCGGCGTCGTCGTGGCAATCCAGCTTATCCCGGCGTCCGCCAAACGGGCCAGCGAGTGCGGGCGGGTCGTGTTGGTCACGACCCCTTTGCCGGGCGGAAGCGACGGCGGCAGATGGCGCAGGATCAAATGACCATCGCCGGCGATGACATCAGCAGCCTCGTAATACTTGGCGTAGCGCGGGTCGGCGGACAAAACATCCTGCGCCGCGCCGGTCGGGTAAAGCTGCTGAAAGGGAATTGTGAGAAGGCGCGAGCGGTACTTCTTAGCTAACTCCTCAATCTCGGCCAGCGTAGTGAGGGGAAAGTCAAGGCCGATGTTGAAGATCAAATCGCCGAAGACGCAGGGACAGCCCATCTCGGCAAAAGCGTCCGCCATGCCGAAGCGGTCTAGGGCGCTGACCATGAGGACGGACGACTGCGGCGTGATCCTGCCCGACGCCGCCAGCGTGCGGACGACGCGCCGCTCCAGTGTGTTTTTGAGGCCGCTGCCGTCCACAATCGGCGTTTTTGTCGCGGCTTCCGCGAGGCGCACCCCGTCGCCGATGAGAAAGCGCTCACTGCCGACCGCAAGCGAAATGTCAATGCCGCCGAGGCCGAGCGCGTCTACCGTGCCGTCGAGTTCTTCGATGCGCCGCCGCGCCCGGTCCATGTCCCCGTTTGTTCCTTCGCGGGTCACCCGGACCATCTGCCCGGCCAGCGTGATTTCCCGGACGAAGTCGCCTGCCGCCGATCCCAAGCTGACGCTTACTGCCTGCTTCATTCCCTCACTACTCTCATGCCGTTATCATACCTAAGTTCCCCTCGAAATTCCAGTGGCGGGGGGAACAGACAATGGCTCGGCGGGGCTGATCCGGCGGCGGGCGAACAGAGCGTCGTAAACCGCTTCCATTTTTCGGGCGGTCTGGCGGATCGTGAACAGGCGCTCCACCCGGCGGCGTCCGGCCTGGCCCATCGCCTGCGCCCCGGCCGGGTCCGCCAGCAGACGCTCCAGGGCCAATGCCATTTCTTCCGCGCTGCCCATCGTGACCAAGTAGCCCGTTTCGCCCGGAATGACGATTTCCGGCAGGGCGCCGCCATCGGTCGCGACAAGCGGCTTGCCTGCCGCCATGCCTTCAATGACCACCTGGCCGAACGGCTCGCCGAGCGTGCTGGCATGGACCACAATATCTATCTGGGACATCAGCTTTGCGACATCGTCCCGGAAGCCCAAAAACTCAACCCGGTCGGTCATGCCGAGCTGCTCGGTCATCTCATGCAAAGCGCGTTCGTATTCGTATTCGCCGAACAGCGGAGCGCCGACAATCCAGTAGCGGGTGTCCGGGAAACGGTGGCGGGCCGCGGCAGCGGCCCGCAAGAAGACATGCTGGCCTTTCCATTCGGCGATCCGGCCGATCAGCGCGACGACCGGCGGGGAATGCCAAGTGCCGGCCTCGCTGGATACGCCGGCGGCAACCTCTTCTTCTACATAGCCGTCATGGACCACTTCCATGGGGACACCGCTGTAGACGACGGCGCCGGACTTCACGCGCTTCGGCCAAAGCTGACGCAGCGTGCTGTGCGAGTTCGCCACCACGGCCCGCGGCAGCAGGCGGGACAGGAGCCGGAAGCCGGACGCCACTAGTCCCGGCAGGTAGTCGGCGTTGATGCTGTCCCGGATATGCCACAACACGGGAATGCCGGTGAGACGTCCGGCAACGCCGCCGTAGATGTCGCTTTTCAGTGAGTTGGTATGGATGAGATCCGCCTTTTGCGCTTTCGCGAAGCGGGCCAGCTCCCGGCTGTAGGCCAGCAGTGTTTTGATCTGCGCCAGCTTCAGCAGGGAGCCGGCCCCCAGCGTGTCTTTGCGCGTTTCGCGCAGGGCGGCGTCAAGCGGCAGGATTGTCGTTTCAATCTTTGCCGCCCGCAGCTTCTCGACCAGAGGCCCGTCTTCGGCCAGCACGACCAGCGGGCGGTACCGGGTTTGGTCCAGCGCCATCACTAAGTTGAGCAGGGCGATTTCGCCGCCGCCGAGCTTCGCCGTGTGGTCGGCATAAAGAATAGTCTTTAGAGGCGCAGCAGAAGGAGGCGTGCGGGAAGAAGCGGTCATAAAGACCCTCTCCTGCACAATTCGTGCCAAGTGTTGCGATGCCCTCTCCCGGTTTGGAAGATCGCCCTGGTGAACTTGAACTTTATACTGCGTTGGGGCGTTGCTTGCCGCGCCCTCTTCGCCCTCTTGTCTTGCCTTGTTAGGGCGAGGCAACGCCAAACCGCTCACTCAGCCAAGCTATGTTTACTTCAAAGTCTGTGACGGGGTCTTGATAAACAAAAAAATCTTCCGAAACCCAGGCGATTTCGCGCCCGTACCGAGAAGGCTTATAACCAACGATCCAATAATACTGCCCTGGACTCTTGTAAAAATCAACAGAGTCAGCTTCCACTGCTTTGGCAAGAAAGAACAGACGCTCCCGCTGGTTGTCGAGTTCTGTACGCAAGGCATTCGTGAACTTCTCCAAGGCTTCCGCTTCAGACCACTCTTCTGCTGCTTTGTGGAACCTCACGTCACGAGCAAGGGCAAGCGCGGGCGGGTAACTTCTTCCTGAAATCAACAGGCTCCTTAATGGATCAGCAACAGCCCTGACTCCCAATGGCTCAGGCACATCTTCAGACCATCGCACGACATAAATGGCATCGTAATGCTAGTTTCGGCCAAGATCAGCCAGCAGTCTACAAGAAATTTCTTCGGGTAATGCAGGCTCATATCCTTCCGGCGTCTGCCGCCAGGGGACAAAGCAGTATTTCTCATGGTAGAACGTCATGCCACCATTGTACCACGCGCGATGAATTATGGAAAAAAGAGGGCGCGGCAAGCAGCGCCCCTACAGTGTCTGAAGCGTATCTTGGTTGACCCAGCCTCGGCGCGGGTATGACTCTGTTGTCTGTTTTTGTTCCGCTTCATAGCTTGCCTCCCAGAAAGGGCTTCTCTTATGACACAGCATTCCGCCCGTTACGTTCTCATCGGCGGCGGTCTCGCGTCCGCGACGGCGGCGGAGACGATCCGAAAATACGATCTTAAAGGCGGGATTATTCTTGTCGGCTCAGAGAAACACCCGCCGTACCACCGCCCCCCGCTCTCGAAGGAATACCTGCGCGGGGAAGCCAGCGCCGAAGAAGTTCTGCTGATCCAGCCGGAAGACTGGTACGCAAAAAACGAAGTCACTTTGATGACCGGAACAAAGGCGAGCGGCGCAAACACGAAGACGAAAACCGTCACTTTGGGCAATGGCGATACCGTTGCTTACGAGAAGCTGCTGATTGCAACCGGGTCGTCGCCGAAACCTTTAGCTGTTCCCGGCGCGGACGGCCCGAATGTCCGAATGCTGCGGACCTGGGAAGACAGCGACGCTTTGAACGCCCACTTGGGCCAGAAGATTATTCTCGTCGGCGGCGGCTATATCGGGGTGGAAGTGGCGGCGGATTACCTGCAAAAAGGTGGGCAGGCGACGATTATCGAGCCGACCGGCCATTTGTGGAGCAAGTTTGCGTCGCCGGAATACGGCGCGTTCTTGAAGAAGAAGCTGGAAGCCGCCGGGGCGGAGATTGTTCTCGGCGACGAAGTTTCCGAAATTACGCTGACGGGGGTTAAGACGAAGGTGGGGCGGACAATCGGCGGCGACTTAGTGCTGGTCGGGGTCGGGGTCAAGCCGAACTTAGAGTTTGCACTGGCGACCGGCGTAGACGTAGACGAGACAAAGAACGGCGTCTTGGTCAACGAGTTCTTGCAGGCGTCCGCGCCCGATGTCTACGCTGCCGGGGACGTGGCGGGCTTTCAAGACCTGGTGCTGGGCAAGCAGTGGCGGGTAGAGCACTGGAACAATGCGCTCTGGCACGGCGAGATTGCCGGGGCGAACATGGCCGGGCAGAAAATCGCTTACGACCAGGTAGCGAACTTTTACTCCGATGAACTGGACATCCACTTTGAGCTGTTCGGCGACCCGCAGGGCGGCAAAGGCGGCCTCTTTCACGGCGACCCGGAGACGAACCGTTTCGACGAGCTGTACCTAGACAAAGATAACCGGGTGGTGATGGTCATCTCGGTCAACCCGCCCCCGGAGCTGTACGAGACGCTGCGGAAGCTGCCGCGTGTGAAGCCGGATGTGGACGATCTCAAAGAAGAAATCCAAAGCGCCGACTTTGATTTAGACCTCCTGCTGGCTTTGGACTAGAACCGGAAGGGCCGTAAAAGAAAGAAAAGCGCGGACACAGGCCGGGTCCCACTGGGACCCCGCGCCTTCCTCCAAAATCCGCTGCGCCTTCTCCGGCGGCATTCCTTTGCGATAAGGCCGATCCGCCGTCATCGCCGAATACGCATCCGCGACCGCCATGATCCGGGCGGAAAGCGGCGTTTCTTCCCCATGCAGCCCGAACGGGTACCCGCCGCCGTCCCACCGCTCGTGGTGGTGGCGCACGGCATCCAGCGCCTGCTCAAAGCCGGGAACCGCGCCGACAATGTTTGCGCCCATTTCCGGGTGCTGCCGGATAGCTTCAAACTCTTCCGGCGACAAGTGGCCGGGCTTGCGGAGGATGCCGTCCGGGACCCCGATTTTCCCGACATCGTGCAGCAGCGCGGCAACGGCGATTGTCTGCTGGGCTGCGGTGCTCAGGCCGAGGCTTTGCGCGACTTGCAGGCTGTAGATCATGACATCTTCCGAGTGACGGCAGGTGTAGCGGTCTTTGACATCAACAGCGTTGACCAATGCGCTCAGCATGGGGAAGCCGGAGCGAGACTTCGCAAATTGGGCGCGGAAGCTGTTGACCAGCGCCGCTTTCGTGCCTTCCCCGGCTTTCGCGCTTCGCAGGCGCTGGTCGGCAAGCTCCACAAGCTCCAGCCGCGTCGCGGCTTCCTCGCCGAAAACTGCCATTCCCAGCGATGCCCCGATGGGAATCACCGAATCGTAGCCGGGCGGCGTATAGCCAAGCTCCGCAAGAGACGCCCGGATACGCTCTGTGAACGCCGCCGCATCGTCTGTTTCGGAAAGAGAAGCCAGCAATGCAAACTCATCGCCGCCGAACCGGGCCAGGGTATCGTAGGAACGGCAGCTTGCTTGAAGCGCCGAAGCCACTTTGCACAAAATCTCGTCGCCGAGCGGATGCCCGTACACATCGTTAAAGAACTTGAAGTTGTTGACATCAATCATTGCCAGCGCCAGCCGGTCCCCGGTGCGCCGGGCGCGGTCCGCTTCGGCTTCCAGACGCTTTTGGAAGCCCCGGTGGTTCCACAGCCCGGTCAGCGGGTCGAGATCGGCGCGTTCCAGCGCTTCGGCCAGCAGTGTCTCGCGCTGCACTTCCAGCACTTTGCGCTCGGCGATCTCCGCTTCCAGGGCGGCATTGACGGCGGCCAGCGCCCCGGTGCGCTCCTGGACCCGCCGCTCTAGTTCCTGGTTGATCTGCTCGCTTCGCGCCTGCTCGGCCTTGCGGGCGGTGACATCGCGCTGGACAGAGACCCAGTGGGTATACCAGCCGGTTTCGTCGGCAATCGGGACAATGTTCAGCTCCGACCAGAACTTGGTGCCGTCTTTGCGGTAGTTCAGCACTTCGACCTGCACCGGCTTCCATTTTTGGAGGCTGGCCCGGATCTGGGCATTCACGGCGAGGTCCGTGTCCGGCCCCTGCAGAATGCGCGGCGTTTTCCCCAGCACTTCTTCCGGCGTGTACCCTGTCATCTGCGTAAAAGCCGGGTTGACATACACGATGCCCGGACCGGGCTTGTTGAACGGCTCGGCTTCCGTGATCAAAATGACGTCGTTTGCCTTCTCGACCGCGATTTCCAGCAGCCGCAGACGCTGTTCAACTTTCTCCTGGTCCCGCATCAGCCGCTCCTGAGCGCTGATCCGGCGGCGCAGCTCAAGCTGGGCCATGACCTGGCGGCTGAGGATCAGCAGCGCTTCCTGCTGCCCGTCCGTGAGAGTGCGCGGCCTGCTGTCCAGGGCGCAGAGCGTTCCCAGCACTTCGCCGTCCGGCGTCCGCAGCGGCGCCCCAGCGTAAAACCGGATGTGCGGGTCGCCGGTCACCAGAGCATTGCCGGCAAAGCGTGCGTCTTCAGACACATCGGGAACGATCAACAGGCCGGTCTCATTCAGCGCATGGGCGCAGAACGACATGTCGCGCGGCGTCTGATTGAGAGCGAATCCTTCTTTGGCCTTGAACCACTGCCGGCCGGCATCAACTAAGCTGATCAGCACCGTCGGTACATCGCAGAGTGTTGCGGCAAGCTGAACAATGTCGTCGTACTCTTTTTCCGGCAGCGTGTCCAAAATGTCATAGGAATGCAGCGCGGCCAGACGCTTTGCTTCAAGCTCACCGGCTTCAAGGCAGCTTTGAGGGGAGATAGGAGGAAAATCGCTCATGGATGACTTTCTAATACAAATACGCCATCAGTGACGCAATCAAAAGACGTTGCTGTGATTATCGGCATTTGCGTCAGTATTACTTACCATGTTTTGCTGTCAATAAATACTGTTTTCTTTGAGCAATGTTGTGTCCTAAGTCAAAAGGCGCGTCTCCAGCCGGAGCCGCGCTTTTGAATTGTCTTGTTAGTCTTTTGCGAGGAACTTGTCGGCGGTTCGCAGGCTCAGGGCCATAATGGTCAGGGCGGGATTGACGCTGAGGGCGCTGGGGAAGACCGAGTTGTCCACAATATGCAGGCCGGGGACATCATGGGAGCGGCAGTCGGCGTCCACGACCGACGAGGCCGGATCATCGCCCATACGGCAGGTGCCGATGGTATGGGCGTAGCGCTCCAGCGCCCACACTTCTTTTGCCCCGGCCTCGGCCCATAAAGCCCGCATGATCTTCTCGCCGTGCGCGGTCATGCGCTTCTCATTCTCGCCTGCCGTAAAGTGGACGCGCGGCTTCGGCAGCCCGCGTGCATCGGTTTCCGACGACAGCTCCAAATAATTGTGGTCGTAGGGCAGGCAGTCGCCGCAGATATTGATGCCGGCGACATGGTTGTAGCCGCGCATGTGGTCGCGCATTTTCTGCCCCCAGACTCCTTCGGCCCGCGCGAACTGACTGGCGTAAGTCACCGGCATGACCCCGATGGATTGCAGTAGGTAGCCGCCGGCAAAATCGGCGTCTTTGGGCCGGTGCGTGTCCTCGGAGATCAGCCCGCCGGGGATGCCCTTATAGGGCCGAATATCGTCTGCAAACTGGCCCCAAAGCTGGATCGCCGTGTGGGCCATGAAGTTTCGTCCGACCTGCCCGCTGCGGTTCGCGAGATTGTTCAGCAGCAGCAGGCGCGGACTCTCAATCGCCCCGCCGCACAGAAAGACGTTTCGGCACGGCTGCCGGTGCTCGCGCCCGTCCTGCACATACACGACGCCGGAAACCGCGCCGGATTTGTCGGTCTCAATCCGGGTGACGAAGCACTCGGAGCGAATTTCCGCGCCGTTTTGGAGCGCAATCGGGATAAACGTCACGTCCATGCTGGCTTTCGCGCCGACCGTGCAGCCGGCCTGGCAGAAGCCGCGATTGGTACACGCCCGGCGCCAGCCGACGCCCGGCTGAAAGTACGGACCCGAAAGGGCAGCATTCGGCGCAGGCGACGTTTTGATCCCCAGCGTCGCGCATGCGCTTTCCATAAGCTGGGCGGCCCCGTTCAGCGGCAGCGGTGCCAGCGGGTACGGCCGGTCGTGGGCGTCCCACGGGTACGGCGACGGGCCGGACACGCCGAGGAACTGCTCAAGCTCGGTGTAATACGGTTGCAAATCGCCGTAGCCGAACGGCCAGTCTACCCCGACCCCAAAGTCCGAGTGCAGCGTGAAATCGCCGGAGTGGGCGCGGGGCGTGTAAGCCGTGTAGTGTAGGGTCGAGCCGCCGACCCCGATGCCGGAGTTGTTCGCCCCGAACGGCAGCGGGTTCCCGCCGGCGGACAGCCGCTCATCGTTCCAAAACAGCTTTTCCTGCGACCGCTCATCGGTCGCAAAGTCGCGGGCTGGGTCCCAGAACTTCCCGGCATCGAGGGCGATGACGCTCCGCCCCGCCGCCGCAAGCCGCGCCAGAAGCGGCGCCCCGCCCGCGCCGGTGCCGATGATGACCGCGTCCACGGTCTCGGTCAGCGGATAAGTACGTTTCTCCGCCGCGTCCTGCGGGTTCGGAACAGAGGCCGTGACTGGGGCCATCGTGAGATCAACGGCAGTCAGGCTGGGCGCGGTCGAAGCCCTCGCTTCCGGCTCCCAGGCTTCGCGCTCATTCTTCTTGATTTTGGACCAGCCCTGCCCGTCCGCCATGCCGACATAGCCGATTTCTTCCTGCGCCAGCGGGTGAGAGTAATAACACTCGGTCGCTTCGGCCAGCAGGTCTTCAAAGTAATGGTCGCCCGGCAGCGTCCGCCAGATATCGCCCGGCGCTTCTCCCTTTTGCACTGCTATCAGAACGGCATCCTGCTGTTCGGGCGTCAGAGCCGCAAACTCGGCTTGGTGCAGAGCTTGCGCCGCTTGGTCCATGCCTTGCAGCCCAAGACGTGCCGCTTCGGCATCCGGCGGCAGGCTGTCATAGCGCCAGCCGTCGCTTTTGCCGGCAGTCAATCTCGTGTCTACTGCCAGGGCTATCTGACGGGCAGACGGCGCGGTGGGGTTCGCCAGAAGCCGTTCCAGCGCTGCAATAAGCGTGTAGAAGTCATGGTCGGCAAAGAAGCGCAGCCCCATTTCGGTCTCAGGCGCTTCTAGACGCGCCATCAGAACCGCGCGAGTGGCGGGCGTAACTAAATCGGTGTCCAGCAGGGCACGGACAGTGCCGGGCGGGTAAGTGTCGGCAAAGGCATTGGTGGGGTTGTCGAGCGGCATGGTGATTTGTTTCTAATAGGTGAGGAACCTCACCCCGCTTCGTTCCTCAGCGACCCTCTCCTTAAGCAAGGAGAGGGTGGGCGCGGAGCGACCGGGTGAGGTTCTTTTGCGGGTTTGAATTACCCCTTCTTCGCTTCCAATTCTTCCCAGCGGACGTACAGCGCGGAGACCTGATCACGGGCGGGCGGCAGGGCGTTCCAAACTTCATGCAGGCGGGCGGCGTCCGACGCGACCGCGGGGTCTTCAAGCTGACGCTCCAGCGCCGAGACCTGGGCGTCGGCGGCTTCGATTTTGGCTTCAATCTGGCCCAGTTCCCGCCGCTCCGATGTGGACAGGCGGCTCGGCGGAGGCAACGGCACTTTCGGACGCGCGGCGGCGGCAGGGGCAGCGACCGGCGCAGGCTTCTGAGCGGCCTCCCACTGAGACAGGCCCGTGAAGTGCGCCGACCCGCCGCGTCCGTCGAGCGCCAGCAGGTCAGTCGAAACCCGGTCGAGCAGGTAGCGGTCATGGGTCACCAGCACTAAAGCGCCGGGAAACGACAGCAAACTATCTTCCAAGACTTCCAGCGTCGGGATGTCCAAGTCATTGGTCGGTTCATCTAAAATCAGCACATCGGCGGGCTGAAGCATCAATCTTGCAATGAGGATACGCGCCTGCTCGCCGCCGGACAGCACCCGGATCGGGGTTTGAAGCTGCTCGGTCTTAAACAAAAACCGCTTGGCCCAGCCGGAAACGTGCATCGGGTTCCCTCGGTAGGTCACGGTATCAGAGTTCGGACTCAAAGCATCGCGCAGGGACAGCGATTTGTCAAGCTGCTGCCGGGCCTGGTCAAACAGCACGACGCGCAGGCCGTCGGCGCGTTTGATGGTGCCGCTGTCTGGGCGGGTTTCACCCGTCAGCACCTTGATCAGCGTCGTTTTGCCGCTGCCGTTCGGCCCAATCAGCCCCAGACGCGTTCCCGGCGCAAGCGTCACGTCCAAGTCCGAGAACAGCGTTCGCCCGCCGAGCGTCTTCCTCAAGCCTGTCGCGACGATCAAATCACGGGTTTGCCGGCCCGACGCATTGAAGTCAATCCCGGCGGTCTTCCCCTGGGCGTTACGATATTTCAGCTCGGCCAGTTCCTCGATCATTTGGCCGGCCTGCTGAATGCGCCCCTGCGCTTTCGTGGTCCGCGCCTGCGGCCCGCGCCGGAGCCACTCGATTTCCCGCTTCACCTGCGTTTGAAGCGCGTCTTCCCGGTGCGCCTGAGCGGCCAAATACTCTTCGCGCTGAACCAAGAAGTCGCTGTAGGTGCCGCTGACGCTGATGTATCCCTCGGCATAGGCTGGGTGCAGCTCGACCACCCGGTTTGTGACGTTCTCTAAGAACACCCGGTCATGGCTGATCAAAACAAACGCGAACTGCGCCTCTTGCAATAGGCTTTCCAGCCATAGGACGCCTTCCAGGTCTAGGTGGTTCGTCGGCTCGTCAATGAGCAGTAATTCAGCGTCCTGCACGAGAGCACGGGCCAGCGACAGCCGCTTCTTCCAGCCGCCGGAGAGCATCTCGACCGCTTGATCCCGCTCGGCAAACCCGACGCGGCCAAGCGCCACTTCAAGGCGAACATCCCGCTCGACCTCGTCCAAATACTCCGATGCCAGCGCATCGGTCAGCACACTGCCGACCGTCGCACCACTCGGAAACAGATCTTCCTGCGCGATGTAGGCAATGCGAAGGCCGCGCCGCGCTGAGACAGTCCCCATGTCCGGCTTTTCCAGCCCGGCGAAAATCCGCAAAAGCGTAGATTTGCCTGCCCCATTCGGCCCAATCAGCCCCATCTTTTCGCCGCCTTCGACGCCGAGCGAGATATTCTGGAACAAGGACCGTGAGCCGTAAGATTTAGTCAGTGCCGCGCAGCTTAGTAAAACAGCCATAGAATACTCAAAAACCGAAGACGTTTGGCAAAGAAAAGCGACCTGAGCCGGGAGCGGCGAACAGGTCGCAAGAGAATTTCAGAATGCACCCGGAGCGATTTGAACGCCCGACCGATCGCTCCGAAGGCGATTGCTCTATCCACTGAGCTACGAGTGCAACAAGAAAATTGTACCCGGTGCGTGGGGGGAAGTCAAGCACCATCAGGCCAGAGATTGAGCAGCCGCTCCGCGTTGCCGTGAGTCAACTTGATTTTGTCGCTGACGCTCAGCGGCAGATCGCCCAAAACCGGCGTGACCAAGTGTTCTTCCAATGCGATTGTTTTCATCGTGGCTTTGTCTCCGACTGACCCGATACCGCCGATGCAACGGATTTTTCGGTGCCTGCCCGTTCCCCCGCCTGCTCTTCGCGCATTTCTTTTCCGAGAAAATAATTCAGGACGGTACGGATGATCGCAATCGCGCCGAGCTTTCCGATTTCCGTCCAGGTCGGCGCAACCGCCGTCGAAAGGATGTCCGCGCCAAGCTGAAACTCTAACGCCAACGCCAGATAGCGTGATAAGGTCAGGCGAATCGCGTTGAAGTCGGCGGTCTGACGCACCACAAGCGCACGCACGAATAAGGCCGCCGCCAGCAGGACACCCAGCGCGACAATAAGTGCGCCGAGGGCTTCCGCGCCCAGCCGAATCCACTGCACCAGCTCTTGAACCAAGTCTTCAGCCCGAAGATGCAGCATCAGTTACTTACTTTCCCGTGCCAGCCGGCGCACGACAGCACGGTGACGACCCGGTGGCGACAGCGGGCAGGTGCATTGCGCGGGCCAAAATCATGCCGAAGATGACGATCACCATCGCCGAGCCCGCCGTCCAGAAGCTAGGGCCGAACAGGAAATGAGCGGCAAAGCCGGCAAGGGCCGCGAACCCCTGCGCCAGCGCGAGAGGCCGCACGCTGTTTATCTCATGTTCCGGGTCCAGATAAACCAGAAAGGCGCTGACCGCGAGGGACGCGAACAGCAGGCGCTGAAGGCTGAAAGCATCCACAAGGACAAACACGAGCAACACGGTCACGGTCGGCGGAATCGCCAGGGCGAGGTCGGCGCGGAGGGAGCGCAGCGACACTGGTTTATGAGGAGGGGGGCGGTAGACATTCGTAAGGGCATCTTACCCCCCAGAAATCGCCCAAAACCAGGCAGCCTGCACTAAACCCGCAGCAGGCCGTATTCAATGCTGTCTACGACCGCGTGCCAGGACGCATCAATGATGTTGGTGGAAACGCCGATAGTAGACCAGGTTTCGCCGGCATCGGCATAGTCTACGACGGCGCGAACTTTGGCCGCCGTGCCTTCCTTGACATTGACGACGCGCACCTTGAAGTCGGTCAGGCGAATAGAGGCAAGCTGCGGATAATGCGGGGTCAGGGCCAGACGCAGGGCGCTGTCCAAAGCGTTCACCGGGCCGTCGCCTTCCGCCACCGTCAGCATCTCTTTGTCGCCGACACACAGTTTCAGCGTCGCCTCCGTGATGGCTTCTTTGTCGCCCCCGCGCTTTTCGACAATCACGCGGTAGCCGATCAGCTCGAAAAGCTGCCGGTAACTGCCCGTGGCTTTCTTAACGAGCAGCGCAAACGACGCTTCCGCGCCTTCAAACGAGTAGCCCTGATGCTCTAACGCCGTAAGCTGTGCGAGTATTTCTTTCGTCTCCGGGCTGTCTTTTCGCAGGTCCAGGCCCGTATTCTGCACCTTCTCTAAAATCGCCGACGACCCCGAATGCTCGGAAACTAAGATACGGTTTTCGTTGCCGACCAGGGCCGGGTCGAGATGGATGTACGTTTCCGGGTTCTTCCGCATAGCGTCAATGTGCAGACCGGCTTTGTGGGCAAATGCCGACCGCCCGACATACGCCGCCGACGTGCGGGGCGTGACATTCGCGATCTCGTCTAGGTACGCCGACAATTCCGACAGCTCCGGCAAGTGTGCCGCGCAGTAGAGGTCATAGCCTAGCTTCAGCGAGAGCGACGGGATAATGGAAGTCAGGTTCGCGTTACCCGTCCGCTCTCCCAGCCCATTAATGGTTCCCTGCACCTGAAGGCAGCCGGTCTGAATGCCGACCAAGCTGTTCGCGACTCCGCACTCGGTATCATTGTGCGTGTGGATCGCAAACCGGCCTTCAGGGAACTGCCGGACGACATCTTCCATGATGTACGCAACCGCGTCCGGCAAGGTCCCGCCGTTCGTATCGCAGAGAGCGATACAGTCCACGCCCGCCGAAAGCGCGGCGCTGAGGCAGGACGCCGCGTATTCCCAGTTGCGTTTCCAGCCGTCAAAGAAGTGTTCCGCATCGTAGATCACTTCTTTGCCGTGCGCTTTGTAGAACCGCACGGTGTCCGCGATCATCGCCAGATTTTCTTCCAGCGGCAGCCGCAGGGCTTCAGTCACATGGAAGTCCCACGCCTTCCCGACAAACGTGATGACCGGCGTTCCCGCGTCAAGTAGCTGCTGCAAGTTCGGGTCGTCTTCGGCTCGTCGGTTGGGCCGCCGGGTCGAGCCGAACGCCGCCAGCTTGGCATGGGAGAGCGGCACCGACTTCATGCGCTCAAAGAACTCAATGTCTTTGGGATTAGACCCTGGCCAGCCGCCTTCGATATAGTCAATCCCAAAGGCGTCCAGACGCTTCGCAATCTTGACTTTATCTTCCACGCTGAACGAAATGCCTTCCCCCTGCGAGCCGTCCCGCAGTGTCGTATCATAAATGTCTATCTTTGTGGTCATAAGTGAGCAATGCTAAGAAGAGCGAGAGGAGTTTACTCCCTCGCTCATTTGCTACTGGGAGGCGCTACAAAGCGTCTTCCCCTTCGTCGCCGGTGCGAATGCGAATGGCGCGTTCGACGGGGTAGACGAAGATTTTGCCGTCGCCGATTTCGCCGGTACGGGCGGCTTCTTCAATCGCCGACATGGCGGCTTCGGCAACGCTGTCCCTGACCACCAGCTCTAATTTGAGCTTGGGCAACAGATTGACGACATAAGTGTTGCCCCGGTACTTTTCCGTGTGGCCGCGCTGATGGCCGTAACCGCGCACGTCGGTCACGGTCATGCCGACGACGCCGAGGTCTTCCAGGGCTTCTTTGACTTGGTCTAAACGGGCTGGGCGGATGACGGCTTCGATTTTCTGCATAATGAAGAACCCCTCAGAATCCCCCCAGCCCCCAATAATGGGGGAGCATGAATTGGACAGGAGCAAGCTCCTCTTGACTCTGACTCCCCCATTATTGGGGACTGGGGGGCTTCCTAATCCCGTGGGTCTGCCCCGTTCATCACGGCCCCGGCGATGAGATCGCCCATCTGGCGGCAGTTGACATGGACGAAGTTCGGGGCGTCTTCGAGAATGTCCGACGTGCGATAGCCGGACTCCAAGATGCGGGCGACGGCGGCTTCAATCCCGGCGGCGGCGGCTTCCGCGCCGAGCGAGTAGCGCAGGAGCAGTGCGCCGGAAAGAATGGTTGCCAGCGGGTTCGCTTTGCCCGTGCCGGCAATATCCGGGGCGCTGCCGTGGCTCGGCTCGTACAAGCCGGACGTGCCGTATTCAGTCTTTTTGGCCCCTAAAGAGGCCGACGGGAGCATTCCGAGTGAGCCGGTGAGCTGGGCGGCTTCGTCGCTGAGAATGTCGCCGAACAAGTTCTCGGTGACAATCGTATCAAACGACTGTGGGCGGCGGACCAGGTCCATTGCGGTTGCGTCTACAAGCTGATGCGACAGCTCGACGTTCGGATAGTCGGACGCAAGCGCAGTCACAGTCTCGCGCCAAAGGCGCGATGTTTCTAAAACATTGGCTTTGTCTACGCTTAACAGCCGCCGTCCGCGCTTTTCCGCAGCCTCAAACCCGACCCGCGCAATGCGTGTGATTTCGCTTTTGGTATAAACGCAGGTGTCTACCGCCCGGTCGCCTTCCCATGCCTTCGGCAACCCGAAATACAAGCCGCCAGTCAGCTCGCGGACGACTAAGATGTCAAAGCCGCCTTCCACGAGATCGGACCGCAAAGGGCAGGCCGAGGCAAGCGAGGGATACAAAACGCAGGGGCGCAGATTCGCGTAGAGTTCCAGCTTCTGACGCAAGGGCAGCAGGGCGCCCCGCTCCGGGCGCAGGTTCGGGTCGGGAATGGCGTCGTATTTGGGACCGCCGACCGCGCCAAGATAGATGGCATCGGTGCTTTCGGCAAGCGCCAGAGTCTCCGGCGGCAGGGGATGGCCGGTGGCGTCATACGCCGCCCCGCCGACCAGCGCTTCGGTGAAGTCCAGCGAGAGGCCGTACTTGTGCGCCGCTGCGTGGAGGACTTTGACGCCCTCCGCCATAATTTCTGGTCCAATGCCGTCGCCGGCCATCACAACAATTTTTGCCATCGTGTGTTTCTCCACAGAATACGGAACCCCTCCCGCTCGTCCCTGGCACTTGCGGCATCCTGCCTCAGTGTCGCTCCCTCAGCACTGGCTCCCTGGAAGGCCCCTGTTAGGGAAGGGCCAGAGAGACCGTCTCTTGATAAGGGTCCCTCGCTAGGACGCAATGCCACGGAGAACAATTTGAAGCCCTTCCCTAACAGGGGTCTTCCAGGGAGCCAGTGCTGAGGGAGCGACACTGAGGCAGGATGCCGCAAGTGCCAGGGACGAGCGGGAGGGGTTCCGGTCACTCACTTCTCAGCGTTCTTAAAAAGTCGTTGTACCCCATCTTGCGCCAGAATGCCTGCGACGCTGGGTTTGCCCGAACCACCTGCACTTCCACCGCCGTGATGCCGTGCGCGAGAAACCAGGAGCGCAGGCGGCTGTGGAGCTGACGGCCCACGCCCTGCCGCCGCCAGCCGTCCCGAATGCAGACATCGGCAATGTAACCGCAGTCGCCGGACTGGAGCGTCGGGCGCTGCATAATCTGCCCGAACGTGTAGCCGACAACGCCGTCATCGTCGCCACCGCCGTCGGCCACATAAATCACCATGTGCGGGTTGTCCAAATTGCCTTGCAAGTAGCCGAGAAACCAGGCGTCGGCGTCCACGTTCAGCGCGAGGCGTGGGTCGTAGGAGGCGTTGATATTCTGCAACTCACGCCAGAGCGTGATGATGGCAGGCAAGTCGAGCGACTGGGCGGGACGGATGATGATGTCAGGCATGGGAACCCACCCCGGTTCGTTCCTCACCGACCCTCCCGAAACGGGAAGGTGAAGAGTCTTGGACGAAGCTTAGTGGCGCGGCTTGCTGGGTCCTCTTGTTACTGCTCCTTACCTTCCCGTTTCGGGAGGGTCGGTGAGGAACGAACCGGGGTGGGTTCCTACACATGCTCCAAAACCTGCTCAGCTTCCACCCGCCCGCTGGCCCGCGCGATCTGCTTGTTCAGCGCCTGCAAGTAGGCTTTGGTAGACGCGACAAAAATATCCGTGTTTGCCGCGTGGCCGGTGTAGATCATGTTCCCCTCGGCCTTAATCCGAATCGTGACATCGGCCATCGCATCAATGCCTTCGGTGACGCTTTGGACTGTGAACTCAATCAGCTCGTTCGGCACCTGGACAATGCGGTTGATCGCCCGGTAGATGGAGTCCACAGGCCCGTTGCCGGTGTCGGCGTCCATCAGAATGGCTTTGTTCGCGTGGCGCAGCTTGACAGTCGCCGTCGGGATGGCCTGGTCGCCGCAGGAGACTTGGACCTGCACCAGCTCATAGGTCTGCGGCACGATGGTCAGCTCATCGCCGACAATCGCGTCTAGGTCTTCATCGTAGACCACCTTTTTGTTGTCGGCGACTAAGAGAAACCGCGTGTAGACTTTCTCAAACTCGTCTTCGGTCGCAAACGTGTGGCCCAGCTCGGAGAGGCGGTGCCGGACACCAGCGCGGCCTGACCGGGCCGACAGAATAATCTTGCTCTCGCCGATGCCGACGGTCTTGGGGTCCATAATCTCGTAAGTGGAACGCTCTTTCAGAACGCCGTCCTGATGAATTCCCGATGAATGCGCGAAGGCATTTGCCCCGACAATCGCTTTGTTCGGCTGGACTAAAATGCCGGTCATCGTGGAAACCATGCGCGAGGTCTTGTAGATCTCCTCGGTCTTGATGCGCGTGCCGGCACCGTAGACATCGCCGCGCGTGTAGAGCGCCATGACCACTTCTTCGAGCGACGTGTTCCCCGCCCGCTCACCGATGCCGTTGACCGTGCATTCCACCTGACGCGCCCCGGCCCGAACCGCCGCTAGGGCATTTGCAGTCGCCATGCCGAGATCGTTGTGGCAGTGCGCCGAGAGCGTGATGTTCTCGCTGCCGGGGACATGGTTTAAGATGCCGGCAAACAGCGCCCCGTATTCCTCCGGCGACATATAGCCGGTCGTGTCCGGGACATTGATGACAGTCGCACCAGCCTTGATGACGGCTTCAATGACGCGGTACAGATACTCCGGGTCCGCCCGCCCGCTGTCCTCGGTGAAGTACTCAATGTCCTGACATCCGAGCGAGCGGGCGTGTTTGACAGCGGCCACCCCAATCGCCAGCGCTTCGTCGCCGGTCTTTTTCAGCTTGTGCTTCAGGTGGCTCTCGCTGACGCCTAGCCCAGTGTGGATGCGCGGGCGGGCTGCGCCTTTGAGAGCATCCCACGCGACATCAATGTCTTTGGGAACGGCTCGCGTCAGCCCGCAGACGACGGCACGGTCTCCGACGGCGGCGGCGACCCGGCGCACAGCCTCGAAGTCGCCGGGACTGGAAACGGGAAAACCCGCTTCGATCACATCCACACCGAGGCGGACGAGCTGCCGGGCGATTTCCACTTTCTCGTCCACATTGAGCGATGCTCCCGGCGACTGCTCGCCATCCCGCAGAGTGGTGTCAAAGATTTGGACCTGTGTGTTCATAAGTGGCTTTCAAGAATATACAGAGCGCGTGGGAGTAAAGATACCACGGGTTGAAACCCGTGGCCTTGAACAAGATTCATACATGAAAGGTTCCAGTTTCTTATGGTCGTTCAGGACGTTTCTTGTACCGCGTTTTCTGTGGCGGCGTCCCAGTTGCTTTCTGGTTGCGGATGTACGCACGCACACGCGCTTCTTCCTGCTGGCCCACTGTCTCAGCAAAATAGCCTTCCGCCCAGAAGCTGTCGCCCCACAGAAACTCTTCCAGTTCCGGGAACTCGACGCGCAGAACCCGCGCAGAACACGCGCCGTCCCGCCCTTCAAGATTTGCATCAAGATTTGCATTGCGTCGGCCAAACACTCGCACGGCGTCACTTGCAAGAGCAGATGCACATGGTCTGGCTGCACGTTTAGTTCTACCAGACCCCAGGCTCGGACTTCACACGCTTGGCGCAGCAGTTCTACAAGCCGTGCCGCGACGGCCTGTTCCAGAATACGGCGGCGGTACTTGGGAACAAAGACCAAGTGGAAGCGCAGCCGGTGGGTCGTGTGAGCGCCGGTCCAATAGCCGCCTGCCATGGGGACAGGGTTGTTTTGTCGAGAGGCTGTGCGTTTACGCATGGCCTCATTATAGCAGTGATGGAGTGGACACTGGGCGTTCGCCCCACAGCGTAGCAAAAACAACGAGCGTTCCGGGGAGGCGCTTCCTCACCGGCCTAAAGGCCGGAGGTTCCCCGCGCCCGCAGAACTCTGGAACCTTTCATGTCTAAAGTCCTGTGCTGTGGGGCGCAGACGCCTATCGTCCACCTTCGTGGACGAAGAACAAGACAGCATGAATTACTTTGCTCTTTCTCCACGAAGGTGAATGCTAGGTGCTTCGCCCCACAGCGCAGGACTTCAGTCCCATGCTGGGCCTTCGGCTTTACGCTGCCTCTCAAATCGTCGGCATAACGTTCCCGCCACAGACGGGGACATACGCGCCCGTGATATAGCTGGACAAATCAGACGCCAGAAACGCCACGACATTTGCGATTTCCTGGTCGGTCCCGCGTCGGCGCAGCGGCACCGACTTGTTGTAGTCCGGCTGCACCTCGGACCCAGAAGCGCGGTCATTGTCGCTGATGGTCCAGCCCGGCGCGACCTGGTTCACGGTGATGCCATGCTCGCCGATTTCTTTGGCGAGAACGCGCAAAACCCCGTCCATGCCGCGCTTGCCGCTGACATACGCCGACTGGGTCGGGAAGTTCTGCATCGCGCACTCGGTGCTGATGCCGATGACCCGGCCACCCTTGCCGCCGCTGATCATGCCCGGCACGAACGCCTGGGCCATCAGCACATTATGCAGGACGGAGCTTTGGAACTGGCGCTCGTAGCTCTCGACAGACTGATCGAGAACACTCTTCCACGGCGACGGGCTGACAGCGTTGTTGACGATAATATCTGCCACGCCCAGACTCTGCATGACGGCATCACGCAGAGCCAGCACACTGGCTTTGTCTGAAACGTCGGCCTGAACCGCGATTGCCTCCCGCCCCATCGCTTCGACTTCGGCCTTCAGCGACGCCGCTTTATCCGCGTTTTGCAGGTAGTGAATGGCAACATCCGCGCCGCATTCCGCCAGTGTCCGCACCATGATGCGCCCTAATTGGCCGGTCGCGCCGGTCACAACGGCGATTTTGTTTGTCAAGTCAAGTGTCAGCATTGGTTTTATCCTGAGAAACCCGGCACTTCCAGGGCCGGGTCATTTCGTGTTTTCTAATCGCTCACTGTATCGGGCTTCTTGACCCAGGACATCAAACCCCGAAGATTTTTGCCGACGGCCTCAAGCTGCGAGGCATTGTCCATTGCGGCCAGCGCATTGAACATGGGGCGATTGGCCTTGTTCTCCAAAATCCAGTCGCGGGCGAACTGGCCCGTCTGGATCTCTTTGAGTATCTTCCCCATCTCGGCTTTAGTCGCGTCGTTGATGATGCGCGGGCCGCGCGTCATGTCGCCGTACTGGGCGGTGTCCGAGATCGAGTAGCGCATCCCGCCGATGCCGGCCTCATACATCAAATCCACAATCAGCTTCAGCTCATGCAGGCACTCAAAGTACGCGATTTCCGGCTGGTAGCCGGCATTCACCAGTGTCTCAAAGCCCGCTTTGACCAGGGCCGTCGTGCCGCCGCAGAGAACCGCCTGCTCGCCGAAGAGGTCGGTCTCGGTTTCTTCTTTGAACGTGGTTTCGAGAACACCCGCCCGGCTGCCGCCGATGCCTTTCGCCCAGGCCAGCGCAATGTCTTTTGCATGGCCGGTCGCATCCTGCGCGACCGCAATCAGACACGGAACGCCTTTCCCCTCGGTGTAGGTCCGCCGCACCAGATGCCCCGGCCCTTTTGGCGCGGTCATAAACACATCCACGCCCTCTTTGAGCGGGATCTGTCCGAAGTGGATATTGAAGCCGTGGCCGAACGCCAGCGCATTGCCGGGTTCCAGATACGGCGCAATGCTTTCTTTGTAAACATCGCCCTGGATCTCATCGTTAATCAAGATCATCACGACATCGGCTTCCTTCGCCGCGTCCTCGACGCTCTTGACGACAAGCCCGGCTTCTTCGGCCTGCGTCCAGCGCTTCGAGCCGGGCCGCAGCCCGACCCGGACATCCATGCCGCTGTCGTGCAGGTTCAGCGCATGGGCGTGGCCCTGCGAGCCGTACCCGATCACAGCCAGCTTTTTGCCCTCTAAAAATCCCAAATCGGCATCAGTGTCGTAATAAACAGTCGCGGCCATGTTGTGTGTGTTCTCCATTGATCAGTGAATTTCGTTGATTGGAATACCATCATAAAGATACTCCCATTCTAAATTGAGCAGCTTGACAGCCTCGTGCAAAGCCTCTTTCGTCAGTGCCGCAACCCAAACCCAGCAGTTTTTGTCGTCGCCCTGGTCCAGTTCAACCAGCACATCGTCGCGACCATAAAGGCGAGAATATTTCGGCCATGACCAGATCGGGAGGCCCAACGGCTTGAAGTTTGCCTGGACAATGCCCGCTGTATTCGTGTCGCCTGCCGCATTGCCGCCCATTTCAGTGAAGCAGGCCGTTTCCAGCACCAGCATTTGCAGGACAAACTCGGACAGCGTCTCGTTCTGGCGGATATTCTCCCGCTCGCCTCCGTACAAGCCGTCGTCGTTGAGGTAGACCGGCGGGTCAGGCAGATGCAGGTCGTCAGGATTGACTCCCCAATGAACAACGCCTTGATTTTCGCAGTAAAACTCCAGGAGACCTTCTTCAATTTCCAGTTCGTCCGGGCTAACCAAAAAGTTCTGTTTAGCGACAAGGTCCTCACGCTGACCCGCCAGCAGATAATACTCCCGCAGAGCAAGCGGCAGTTTCAGGCCGAGCCGCCGCTCCGCCGCGTCAACTTCTTCGGCGGTGTAGCCGTCGCCATCTTTGAGCGGCGCGTGCCATTCGGCGACAAAGTCTTTGAGCAGCGACCAGCGATCTTCGCGGGCGGCGAGGCGGGCGGCAAAGTCTTGGGCGCTGAACATGGTGGCTTATCCATTCTTAGCCGGGCAGAACTGGGACAAGCAGTATCTTCAAACCTTCGTGGTCCTCGATATCGTTCTCGGCGTCCGCAAGACGCCCATAATAATCGTAAGAGCGTATGTCTTCTTTGTCTGGTTGAACAACCACTTCCCACCAATCATCGCGCGAGTGACGGACGCCGTCATCCATCACATGAAGGCGATAATCAAGCGGTTGGTAAGGCTCAAGGTAGCGTTTCACGATCTCAACAACCTGCTTCTCGTCTATTGCGACAGGCTTTTCATCAATCATGGTTAATCTCCAAGTAACGAAACAAATTGGCGGTATCACGCATTGCATCTTGGGCCGTGATTGCATCCGTTGTGCGGCGCTGATAGTCTGCATTGATCCGAGCGGCGTAAAGGCGGCGGCTAATGGCGATCACCTCCGCTTTCTGCCTTGTTGGGAGCGTGAGATGCAGTTTAAGTAGTTTTGGCAGACCTTGATGACCAGGCGTTTCCAAGTTGTTCCCAAAACTTACGCCCGCGTGACTCAGCTCGTGCGTCAGAATGCTGAACGTCGCGTAGTAAAAGCGGCTCACGCTGCTCCGGTAGCGTTTTGTGTCAAAAAGCTCGCGTCCTGCCTGAAAGTTGTCAATTCCGATTTCCTGCCACGTCGCCATTGTCTCCTCCTTGAATGCCGGGTTGAACGCCCTGCTTCCGCGCCGTGTAGATGCCCACACCGACGCCGCCGACTATTCCAATCGCGACAAACAGGCCGAGATTGACCAGCAGATTGGCGACCGTGTCTAATCCCAGCTTCTGCGTGATCGCGTTGTAAGTGGTCCAAAGCGCGTAGTTGCCGACGCCTGCCAGGACGCCGACGGCTAGGCCAAACGGCAAGCGCTTGTTCGCGATGCCCCACACCAGCCCGGCGAGCGGGGCCAGCACAAGGACGCCGAGCATGAGCAAATGGCTCTGATGGAGGTTAATCAGCTCTTTCACTCAGATTTCCTCACTTAGATTCCCCGGACGCCCCGCGCCATCGCAATCCGCCCGGTGCGGACCAGCTCGCGAATGCCGTAGGGCTCCAAGAGCTTCTCGAACGCATCTATTTTGTCGTTGGCACCGGTCAGCTCGATTACAAACGTCTTTTCGGACATGTCAATCACCCGGCCCCGGAAGACTTCGACAAGCTGCAAGAGGGCTGTGCGGTTCTCGACCAGCGCGTTGACTTTGATTAAGGCCAGCTCACGGGCGATGATCGGGATATTAATGTAGTCCTGGACTTTGGACACTTCAATCAGCTTATGGAGCTGCTTCGTGATCTGCTCCACTTCCTGCTCGTCGCCGTTGACCACCAGCGTCATGCGTGAAAGCTCCGGGTTCTCGGTAATCGAGACCGCGAGACTTTCAATGTTGTAGCCCCGGCGCGAGAAGAGGCCGGAGACGCGCGAAAGCACGCCCGGCTTGTTGTCCACAAGGACGGTGATTGTATGTTGCTGCGTTGTCTGCTGCAAAGCGTCGCTGCTCCTTATATCTGCGGCATTGTGCCGTCAAAGTGTATCATAAACCGCATCTTCTTCATTGATCCAATACTCTTGAAGCGTTGGCAAAGCAAGAAAGCGCACATCCTCAAAATAGGCTTCTTCCGTTTCGTCTTCGTCTAATTCTACATGCGTCATCGGTTTATAGAGATTGTTCGGTTCAGCCGGAAGTTGGTTGGGCGAGTTCATCTTTTTCCTGCATCATGCTCTTGACTGATCGGCGGGGCGATTTTGGCACTGTTTTTGTGGCTTGAAACAGACTATGCTGCACGGGCTTTGGCAGAGATGTATTGAGAATACTCCACATACCAGGTGCCTGTTCCGCGTGCTGAAAAAACAAGCGAGCAAGTTCATTGCCATCAATAAGGTGAATAAATCCGTCTTGGTCAGCAAACTTGATCGCGGCAGAGCTAAAGTGAGATGTTGTAATAAATATACCTTTTGCGGCTTTAGCATTACCAAAGTTTACATTCATAGGGTTAGTCATTGCGCCCTTGAAACTTTGCAATGCTCCAATGCTTACCGGAGAGGCTTGCCGTTTGCATTGAGCTACTAAAAAGATGTCGCCATGTATTTGACTGTTGCTGGATAAAAACAAGTCAACTCCATTGTCCCGCGTTTGCTGACTTTGCCTGACCTTAAAACCGTAGAACGGGATTGAGAAGAAGATTTGCATCAAGTTCTCGAAACTGTCCCCATCTAGCTCTTGAAGTCTGTACCGCAAGGCATCAGAATAGCTATCCTGGTTCGATACTACATTGGCGTCGTACCAACTTTTAAAAGTGCAACCTTCGCCCTTACTGCCGACGTTCCACAAGACGCTTGAAAGGACAGCATTGGGATTGATGTTCAATCCTGATGGCAAATCAGCGACAATCGCTTGCTTTAGTTTCGCCACATATTGCGAATACTTCTTTGTGTTGAATAAGCAAGCGGCTGTTTCTTGTTCATTCAGTCCGCGCCAGTCAATCTTATCAAGCGTTGCGTTCTCACTCAGGCCATCGCTCAATTCATAAGCAGTTTCGGGAGTTCTCGCTTTAACGAACTTCAAACGCACATAATGGCTCTTGCCGTTTAGAGACACGATGCCGGTACTGGCTATGGCGGTCATAAGGATTTTGAGGCATTTATTTTTGTCTCGGACTGCAAGCAGCACAATATCGTCTTTGCAAAGGCCGATCATCTTTTGCATCTGCGCGGTTGAGAGTAAGAACTTTTTATCTTTGGCGATAGAACCCAAAATCCGCTGTTGTGAAAACACAAAAAGATGACCAGCCATAATGCCTCCTAACCGATTGTCTCCCTAAACCCTTAGCCAAGCGCTTCCTGACCGGCATAGGTCGGGACGCGCTCGGTCTTCTCGTCTTCGTGGGCGGGGCGTGTGTCTTCGTCATCCATGTAGACTTCGGAGGCCATGTAGCTGTCTAAGGGAACCATGCCTTCGGGGCGGGAGACGACCATTTGGGAGATCGTGCCGCCGCTTGGGATCATCGGGTAGACATTCTCTTCTTTGGCGATGCGGAAGTCAATCACGGTTGGGCGGTCAGTGATGGACATAGCTTCTTCGAGTGTCGCCCGGACCGCCGACGGCGTAGAGCAGCGCATTCCGTGAGCGCCGTAGGCTTCGGCGAGCTTCAGGAAGTCGGGGGACGCTTCCAAATCCACGCTGGAGTAACGCGAGTCCCAGAACAGTTCCTGCCACTGGCGGACCATGCCGAGATACGTGTTGTTTAGAATGCAAATCTTGATCGGCAGCTTGTAGATGGTCGCGACCATCAGCTCTTGGATGCACATCTGGATCGAGCCGTCGCCGGAAACGCAGAAGACGGGCGTGTCCGGCGAGCCGAACTGGGCGCCGATGGACGCGGGCAGGCCAAAGCCCATGGTGCCGAGGCCGCCGGAGGTGACGAACTGGCGGGGGCGGCGGCACTTGTAGAACTGGGCAGCCCACATCTGGTGCTGGCCGACATCGGTGACGACAATGCCGTTGTGGTCGGCGATCTCGCCGATCTGCTCAATCACATATTGCCCGTGCAGAACGCCGTCCTGCGGGTAATGCAGCGGGAAGTCGGCCTTCCACTGCTGGACCCGTGCGTGCCATTCCGGGTGCGCCGCCGCCGCGACGGCTTTTAGCAGCTCGGAGAGGACGGCTTTAACATCGCCGACAATCGGGACATCGGCGGGCAGGACTTTGCCGATCTCGGCAGGGTCTACGTCAATGTGGATAATTTTCGCCTGCGGCACCCACGAGTCTACTTTACCGGTGACGCGGTCGTCGAAGCGGGCGCCGACCGCAATCAGCAAATCGCACTCGCTGACGGCGTAGTTGGAATAGGCCGTGCCATGCATCCCAAGCATTCCCAGCGACAGCGGGTGAGTTTCCGGGAACGCGCCGAGGCCCTTCAGCGTCGTTGCCACGGGGATGTCGGCGGCTTCGGCAAGGGAGCGCACTTCCTCGTAAGCGCCCGAATAAATCGCGCCGCCACCGACATACAGCAGGGGCCGCTGGGCCTCTCCAATGAGTTCCGCCGCCCGCTGAATCTGGCGTGAGTGGCCTTTGACGGTCGGCTTGAAGCTGGGGATGGACACTTCTTCGACCGGCGTATACTCAAACTCGGCGCGAAGAATGTCCTGCGGGATGTCCACTAGCACCGGGCCGGGGCGGCCCGACCGGGCAATATGGAACGCTTCGGCGATAATGCCGGGCAGCTTTTCGACATCTTTGATCAGCCAGTTGTGCTTGGTGATCGGCATGGTGATGCCGGTAATGTCGGCTTCCTGGAACGCATCGGTGCCGATTAAATTGGTCTTAACCTGGCCGGTGATCGCGACAATCGGCACCGAGTCCATCATGGCGTCGGCAATGGGCGTCACGAGGTTGGTCGCGCCCGGCCCGGACGTTGCCAAACAAACGCCGACTTTGCCGGTGGCAAGCGCGTAGCCTTCGGCCATGTGGCCTGCGCCCTGCTCATGGCGGACCAAGATGTGCTGGATGTCCGGGAACTGGTACAGGGTATCGTAGAGCGGGATGACGGCCCCGCCAGGATAGCCGAAGATTGTGTCAACGCCTTCGCGCTTGAGGCATTCTAAAAGTGCGCGGCTGCCGGTCATTTTCATCAGTGAGTTTCCTTCTAACAATTCTTTCTAGCTACTCTTACTTTAAAGTTAAAAAGCCTCTCGTCACACGGTTGCCCAGAGGCAAGGGACGAGAGGCTGTTTGAAAAGCTTCACGCGGTACCACCCTTGTTCGGCCCCAGGACTCTTTTGGCAAGAGGCGACGGGCCGCACTTGGAGCGCGATAACGGGCGCGAACCGGACATTCTTAGTTCCTCACGGGTTCGGAATGCCTGCTCGGAGGGGAGAGGCCGGGTGGCTTGCTGCCGTCTCGCACCAGGCGACGGCTCTCTGAAAACAAGCGCACGCGGACATTATCCTCGTCAATGCAGTTACGAAACGAATTCAGTTGTGCCGCGAATTGTACCCGGTATGGAACCGAGTGTCAAGCCTTTGTACAGATTGTTACGAGACATATTCCAACGCGGCTGTCGGCCTGCTGACAATCGGCTTTGCCTGCGAGGCGGCAGTTCTCAGCAATCGTATCCCTGCTTGGAGACTTTCTTGATCGGAAATCCCTAAATCAACCAGCTTTTGCTGCACTTTATCCGCAGCGTCCAGCAGTTCGGTCACAAACGTGTCAATCGGTGTCCGCCACACCCAGGCTTCTTTGTCGGCGGAAAAGTGAACCATGTTATCAGTTCGGTGTGCTTTGAGACGATAAGGACCATCCATAAACGGGAACTCAGCCTGTATAGCGCCCTCCAGCAATAACTTTGCGGCGACCAGCCACCAGCCGATAATGACTGATCCAAAATCCAGCCACTGCTCTTCGGGATAAGCCGCATCTCCCTGTTTCCAGTAGATCGTAAACAGGGGATTACTGCCGCGCCGCGCGTATTTCTCAATCAAAGCGTCATCGAAATCCACGCACAGTTTCATTGTTAATCCCTCACAAGGGTTACTCTTTCACGGGATACGCAGTCTCCACAACCCGCGTCTTGACATTGTACCAGAATTCGATGACTTGATGGGGGCGCGTTATGGTTCCTCGGTACTGGATGCTTTCTACTACTCCCAGAGGATCAAACTGTGAGCTTATGCGCGTCCTCTTGCGCCAGGCAGATCGTATACGCGCCTTTATCTGAGCCTTTGAGCCGATAAAATTGTCTTTTTTCCGCTTTGCCGTGCAACCATGCCCTGTGCGGAGTGCCGCTCGAAGATGTGTTCCCAGTCAAATCTCCTTGCGGCTGGCCCTCGGAAGTCCTCACTCATGGATCGCTATCTACTTTTTGAGCAACATCTTTGTTTCCGGCATCGCCAGCTTGCTGCTGTCCAGTGTTGAGTTCATCATCTTTTTGCCCATCTGGGAGTTCACGACCGCCGTGGTGACGTGGGAGACGAACGCGGTCAAGACTTCGAGGTCTGGGTAGCCGTCAGAGCGCTCGACTACCACATAGCCGCCGCCGGACGCCGCGAACGCAAAGCCGTGCTTGCCCGGAAAGCCGACCATGACCAATTTGTAGGCATCGGCGTCGGTATACAAAATCCGGTGCGAGCCTTCCACGGCAAAGGCATTTTCATAGAACGAGTTCGAGTCGAAGGCCGGGACAGCCGGAGTCGCAGGAGCAGCGGGCGTTATCGTCACGAGGGACTTTCTGAGGCCCGCGCCCGACGCCGCTGCCGCCGCCTGCGGCGAGCCGGCGACTTCGTAGACGACGACATGAACATGGTTCACGTCTTTGAGCATCGCCGCGAGATCGCCGTTAGCAATCGCGTCGGCGACCGGGTTCGACGGTGACGCCGCCCGGCCCGATGTCAAATAAACCGGCTGCCCGGTTTCGCCGATGCCTTTCAGGAACGACTTCATCATGCCGAGGATGTCTTCCGAGCGGGCATCCATTTCCACCCGCAGCTTCCCGCCCGGCGGCGGCGGAATGACCAGCGGCGCGGTTTCTGTGTTGGCGGGAGCGGTCATCGCTGGTGAGGACATCGGCCGCGGAGCGGCTTGCTGGGCCAAAGCTGGACGCGCGGCAAAAAGTGTCCCGGCGGCGAGTGCAGCGGCAAGCAGGGAAAGAGTTTTCGTCATGGTAATCTCCTTGTGCGAGAGAAGCGTCATGCGACTGCTTCAGCGACAGATTCAGTACGAGCGGATTGGACTTCGTTACTACGAGCGATGATGGACTGAATTACAGCGTTGACGCTGCTAGACCGAAGCACTTCTTTAAGTTTTTCAAGAAACTCCGCTTCAGTTTCAGCAATCTCGCCAGACCCGTTCAAATGTGTGTAGAGCGGCATGGATTGACCATCAGGCAGCACGAACTTGACAGGATATACCATTTCCTTCTGATGAGAAATCGCAAAGAGGCCATGACGATAGCTTCCAAGAGCCGGAGCAACAATATCAAGTCGGTAGAAAGTGGTGCCCTCCTCACCGACGACTTGAGTAATTTCTGCTTGAAGTAGCCCTTTAGTCATCTGCTCCAAATTGGTAGCCTGCGCGTGCAAAATGGCAAGTGGTGACAGCACTTCTACTTTTATGTCTTTTTCCGACCACAAGTTAGGTATTCTTTGCGCCATTTGGTTTATCCTTGTTTAAAGATCGAGCTGAAACAGCAGCGGAAGATGATCAGAGCCATAAGCATCGGAAGGCAGGCCGAAGCGTGTCAGCAGCGAAGAACGGCCATCGGTGTCTAAGATTTGGACGTTCACAAGCTTCTCAATCAGCGCAGGACGCACCAGCACTTGGTCGTACATATTCCAGAAAAACTGTCCCGGCTTGGACGAGTGTAAGTAGTAAGTTCCGGGAGGTCCGCCGGTCCGGTCCCCGAAAAATCCCCACATCGGATTATAAAAGAAGCGGTAAGGCCGTCCGCGAACGTCGCGGTCTTCGCGTTGAGCAAGCTGCTTGGTTATAACGGCGTGCAGGGCCTGCGCTCCAATCATGCCGGGGTCAAACGGGTTCATGTTGAAGTCACCAACGAGTATGGTACGAAAAATACCGGCAGTTTCTTCCGCCCGTCCAGTGTCTTGCGCCAGCATCGGAGATTCTAGCGTCTGGTCATCCCGGTCCCAGTTGACGCGGCTTGGATAGTGCAGCACTGCCAGTAGCAGCCCGCCCGGCTCACCAAGATATAGGCGGCGGATTGTCAAGCCGCCAATCGGGTCATTAAAGAAGTCTACCAGCAAAGCACTGTCAAAGCGCGTGAATATCTTGATCTTTGCCGCCAGGCTGAACGGAAAGCGGTAAGTGTTAGGCCGAGACCGGTTCAGCGCCGTCAAAAGCGCGTTCTCATCTACTGGACACTCGGCAAGCATGATGACGTCAACGGAATGTGTTTCCGCAAGATTAGCAATTTGTTCTTGAAGCGGCTGCCGATTGGTGTTCCAGAACAAGAAAGTGGTAAGCATTCTGAAATCACTTTCTGCCTCGGCATGGTGAACAAAGATGATTTCTTAGCTTAGGTGCTCGACGAGATTTGGGTTCCGTTGTAGACGCGCAGGTGCAGGCGGGCTTTTTGCAGGCGCGGCAGGTTCATCTGGCCTTTGGCAATGGCGCTGACGGTAAACGTGTTCGGGTCGCCGTCGCTGACGTATTTGAGCGTCTTGTTTTTCTCCATCAAATCCAGCCAGTAGCGAATCGTATACTTGCCCGCGCCGGGAATGATGCGCGGGATGTAGTAGGGATTGAAGTTATGACCGTAGAAGTCTTTGCCCATCGGCGACGCCGCCGGGTCAGCCCCGGCTTTGAGGGCGCAGAGGTTGTGGTAGGTCTGGCTGCCGCTCGCGCCGCTAATGACCAGCTTCTTGTTTTTGGGGAAGACGCCGTAAGGCAGGGCCAGCGAGTCTACATTGTAATCCGGCAGATAAGTGTGGATGTTCGCGACCGCGCCGGCAAGCTCGGCTTCGACCTGGGCATCCGTCCAGTGCCGGATACCGGCTTTGTGATGGATGGTGTGGTTGCCGACCTCGAAGCCTTCTTTCACAAGATAATCCATCTTGCCCTGGGCAAATGATTTTTGGTAGAACGGCGGCGGGAGCGTCGTCCCGACATCGGTGAGGACGAAAAACGCCCCTTTCAAGGGCCAGTCGGGGTGCTTGGCGTGAAAGTCGTCCAGGATGCCGACCGCGCAGTTCGGGTCAATCGTGCCGCCGTTGGTGTAGTTGAACTGGCCGCGCAGGGCATCGTCAAACGTCAGAATGACGGGCGAGGTGCCGGCGGGGCAGTCAATTTTGCCGCTGACATAGTCATCGAGGCTCACCGGACGGTAGTTGTGGGCGTAGAGCCATTCGAGGTCCTGCCGGAACGCCGCCGCCGGGTACTGGTAGCCGGTTGTTTTGGCGGTTTGGACCAGATCGTGGTATTCTAAAATCGGAACGAGGCCGGCTTCATTCGGCTGCACTTTGGTCAAGTCCACCGGCAGGATCGGCGTGACCTGGGGAGCAGCCGCGATTGTCGGCTTCATCACGACAGTTTGCATTTTGGTGTGGTGGAACCGCCCCAGCAGGCTGGAATGGCAGCCGGACAGCGCCAAAGAAAGCAGGGAAGCCGCCGCAAGGCAGTACGACGGACGGAAAACGAGAGGCGGGCGGAAAGCGAGAGGCGGGCGGAAAGCGAGAAACGGCATGGGGTATCCTTTATTGCATGAGCAGCAAGATGAGCAGCAAGATGAGCAGCAAGAAAAAAAGCAGCGTGATTGGACTTATTATACCATGCCGAAAGTCTGGCTGCCACGGTTTTGGAACAGCGGCAATACTCTTGTCGGCCTTGCGGGCGCCGTCGGCGGCAAAGCGGCCTGGAACAGGGATGACTTAATGCTGGAAGTGTCGGGCGGCTGGCTGATTTTTGTGCTGTCCCGCACCGGCTGGGCCAGCGCCATCACGCTTGGCGAAGTCGTGCTGTACGGCGAACCGGCGCTTGTTTTGGTGCTGCACGCGCATGAAATGGTACATGTGCGGCAGGGCCGGCTGTGGGGACCGTTCTTTCTGCCGGCGTATGTGCTGGAGTCGGCCTGGCAGTGGCTCCGCACCGGCGACGGCTACCGAAACAACCGCTTTGAAGTGGCGGCGTATGCACTTGAGCGGTAAATGAATAAAATGTCAAGCACTCAAAACTTCCAAAAGCTGACGCGCCGGGACCTGCTCGGATACGCCGCCGGACTTGCACTGGGTCTTGGCGGACGTGCCGCCGCCGCGCCGCCCGTTCGCAGTTATCTCTACGCCGCCGAAGCCGCCCGGCTGACACAGGCGAATATGGCTCGGTTTTGGGACAGCCGCTCCAAGATGTTCCGTGCGCCTGTTCTGAGCGCCGAAACCGTGCCGAGCGACGCCCTCCACGACCGAGGGTATACGGTCTGGCCGTCTTTGATTGCCCTGCATACGCTGGTGGAAGGCGAAAAGCATAGCCCAGGGCAGTACGCCCCGCGCATCGCCGAAGTGTATGCGGGGCTGGAGCAGTATTACAGCCCGGACCTCACCGCATACACGGCCTGGGTGCATTTTCCGGGCAACCGGGACGCTTACTACGACGACAACTCGTGGGCAGTGATCGTGCTGACCGAAGCGGCTTCGGCCTGCCGCCGGTCGGACCCGGCCCAGGCAGATAGCTACTTGTCTCGCGCCAAAGCGGTCATGGCAGGCTTCGTGGTCAAAGGCAAGGACGAGGCCGGAGCGCCGGGCGGCGTCCGGTGGGGATCGGACCCCGACAAGCCGAACACGGGTGACCGTGGCACGTCGTCCACCGCCGGCAGCGCCCTCGCCGCGCTGCTGCTGGCCCAGGCCGGGGTGGACAAAGCCTTTTATACGGCATGGGGCCTCGGCCTGCTTTCCTGGCTGGACCGGCATCTCTTGGACACGGACGGCCTGATCATGGACGCGCTTGTTCCGCCGGACTGGAAGCCGCGCCGGATCAAATGGACCTACAACACCGGCGTCCCGATGCGGGCGTATGCCGAGCATTACCGGCTGACCGGCAGCCCGGACAGCGTGGCAAAAGCGTCGGCTCTCGCCCAGGCGGCGCTCCGCCAGACTGACGCACTGTTTGACCGTTCAGTGCATGAGGTGACTAAGCGGTTTTACTGGGACAGCATCTACTTTGTGCAGTACCTCGCCGATGGCCTCCTGCAAGTGGCGGGCGTGACGCACGACCCCGCGCTGGCGGCGAAAATCAGCAGGACCGTGGCCCGGAACACCGACTATGCGTATTTTTACCTGCGGGACCCTGCCGACGGGTTCTACTGGCGCAATTACCGCTTGTACGCCATCGGCCCGACCCAGCACAAAATCTGGGAGCAGTGGACCGGCCAGACCATCGCCCCGGCGTATGATGCGTCGGAGCGGTCCCAGGAGCCGAAGTACCGAGCGCTTGCGGCTGAGGACCGTCCCCTCGTCAAGACCCTGCTCGCCAACGCCGCCGCCGCCCGCCTATTCTGGCTCGCCTCCCGGCTGCCAGCGGCAAAATAAATCACAGATTTGCATGACAAAAAGGAGATAATACGTTATAATAACGACAAGACCAAAACAATTCTTGAGCGTCCGCCAAAACAAAGACGTCACCGAAGAAAGGGTACAATGAAAGCCATATCCACTCAACGCGTCCGGTCAGGCTTTACACTGATCGAGCTTCTCGTCGTCATTGCCATTATCGCAATTCTTGCTGCTATTCTTTTTCCTGTGTTTCAGAAAGTGCGCGAGAATGCTCGCCGGACCCAGTGCCTCTCTAACGAGAAGCAAATCGGCCTGGGAATGACGCAGTATTTCCAGGACTCTGATGAGGCCCCGCCGCTTGTCCGCGATACAGCAGTCGCCGGGGGCGAGAACGAGCGCGAATGGAAAGACGAGATCTACCCCTACATGAAAAATGGCGGCCATGATTATGCGCTAGGCCCAAACAATCTGTATGCTGCAACAAGTGGCGGGGGCGTGTTTCTTTGCCCGGACAACGGTGCGGCCTGGTCCAATGCAGGACATGGCGGAAAGACAGCCGACGGCCAAACAGCCACCGGCGATGAGTCAAGCCGGTTCCCAAAAAGCTATGCTGTGAACGCGGATGCCGGGTTCAATGAGCTTAACGGCAATGAGAATACGGGCGGCGTCTCGTTCTGGCCTGCGACTGGCTATATCAAGTCGAGCGGCACTCTGGCAACACTTCAAAGCCCAGCCAATACGATTATGGTCTGCGAGTCACGGTATGTGTATCCGGATGCCCATGCAAACTATATGGACAACCGCGTAGACGCCGCCGGCAATGGTAACGGCAATTCCTCGTTATCCGGCGTACTGGTTCACGGCGGCGGCCTCAGCAACTTCCTGTTCTTTGACGGCCATGTCAAGGCAATGCGGGCGACCACGACGATCAGCCAAGATTTGTGGGACTGCTACGGCGTCAATGCCAACGGCACTGGAACCAATTATCCAGGGCAGCAATGGGCGCTTAATAATCTTCCCCCGGAATGGACCTCCAGCTAACGAGCAATGCAACAGAACAAGAAAAAAGCCGTGCCTTTCAGTGGAAGCTGAGAGGGACGGCTTTTCTTTACGCTCGGCTTGCCCTTTCAGGGAGCCGGGGGCGCAGCCGGAGAGTGTCCGGGATTGCAGTCATTGTAACACAGTTTACACAACGAGTCAAGCGATTTTACGAAGTATTTTAGGGCAGGGCAATCGCAAGCGCCGCTTTGTCCTGCGCGGCGTCGCCCAGAGCGGCGGGAACGATGGAAACGCCGTCCCACACACGCGGCCAGCAGTACGCTTCGGTGGCGGCCCGGATGGGTTCCAGAAAGAGGTCGGCAGCGTGGACGGCCAGTGTGCCGAGGACAATGCGCTCCAGGTTCAAGGTTTGCAGGAGGTTCGCGAGGCCAATCCCCATCGCAAGCGAAGCATCGGCAATGACCGAAAGGGCAACGGAGTCGCCGAGGCGGGCGCGGGCGCAGACATCGTGGGCGGTCAGCGTGTCCTCGCCGAACCGCTCCCGGCCCATGCGTCCGATGGAGGTTCCCGACGCCATCGCTTCCAGGCAGCCGCGCTTGCCGCACAGGCAGGGGACGCCGCCGGGGTAGATGGTCGCATGGCCGATCTCGCCCGCGAGATCCCGCCGGCCTCGGTACAGAGCGCCGTCGAGAATTAACCCTGCGCCGATGCCGGTCCCCATCGTCAGAAACGCCATGTCCCGGCAGCCCATGCCTGCGCCCCAGCGATGCTCGGCCAGCGCGGTTGCGTTGGCGTCGTTTTCCAGCGTCACCGGCAGCCCTAAGTCCGCTTCCAGCAGCGCCCGGAGCGGCACGTCTACCCAGTGCGGCAGGCTCGGCGGGGCGTGGACAATGCCGGTACGCGAGTCAAGCGGCCCGCCGCAGGAGACGCCGACCGCCGCAAGCTCGGTCAGCTTAACGCCGTAGTCGCGGCAGACGGCATGGACAAGGCTGAGAAGAAGCGCATAAGCGTCTTCCCAGGGTCCCTGCGGGGTCAAAGCCGATTGCCGCGCCAGTACGTTCCCTTCGGAGTCGCCGATAAGCGCCGCCGATTTTGTGCCGCCGATGTCAATTCCAAGCAGAAGCGTCATTTACTGTGTGCTTTGGGTCGCCGGCTGGACATGGCCGGCCATTGGTGTTTGAGTTTGTTTGTCGTAGGCTTCGCCGGGATCGCCATGCTGCTTTTCAGCGCTGGGAATGCCGCTGGACGCCGGGGCTTCGCTGGACGCGCCTGCGTGGTGGCTCCGCAGGGTGACTTCTTTTTCCTTGCCGTCGCCGCCGTCCGCGAACAAGTGCTTGGTGGTTTCGGTGTCCGCCGGAAGGGGCTGTTCAAATGCATCCGGCTGGGTCAGCCCGATATGCTCCTCAATCTGATCTTCAATTTGGTCTGCCATGATGAGTGTCTCCTGTTGAATGACCTACCGCACCGCTTCGTCACAAGTGACTTCGCTGTGGTCCTTCCTAAAGGAAGGATGAGGAGAAGAGGCAGAGGGCTTTGTTCGCAATCCTAATCTTCCCTTTAGGGAGGACCCTGTGAAGCAAGGTGGTAGGTTCCTAAACTCGTTGTACCCAGTTCGCATGGGCATCGTGCATCGCTGGAACGATGTCATGGCCGACCGCCGGCAGGAACAGCATTTCCTTCTCGCAAGTCAGCTCATTGTAGACAGCATAAATGGTGAGCGGCTTGCAGCTTGGGTCGCGCCCGCCCGCGCTCATCTGCGTTGGGCAGCGGATGCCGGGCGCATGGGACAGCGGATCAAAGTAAGCGTAAGTGCGGTAGATTTCGTCGGCGATTTCGGGATGCGCGTCGGCGTAGTCGGCGACAAGGCCGCGAGCGTCCGGGTAGCGGGCTGCCTTCGCGGCTTTGTACTTGTCCCGGTCCAGCAGCGAGAGCGCAAGCTCTAAGGCGCACAGCCAGGGCATGTCGGCGAGGCACAGCTTGACATTCGGGGCCAGCGCCGCCGTGACCAGCGCCAGTCCCCCACCCTGGCTCATGCCGCCGGCGATGAGGCGCTCCGGGCTGACTTCCGGCTGCGCCGCCAGCACGTCCAGCCCCCGCAGGCAGTGGCCGACAATTCGGCGGTAAATGTAGGTCTGCGGCGACTCGATTCCCGACGTAATATAATCCGCGCCTGACACGCTTGGGTGCTTGTAGGGCATATCAGGCAGGTTGCCGTGCAGGTTCAGCCCCAGCGTCACCGTATCCGGGTACAGCGACTCCGGCCCCAGCGGCGGATTGCCGAGCGAGTACCCCGGCAGCCACAGAGACCCCCGGCTGCCGCCCGGCTCGGTGAGACGCTTCGGCACCGCCAGCCAGCCGTAAATCAGAGTGTCCGAAAGCGACGAGAACCGCAGCCAGTCCACCGTATGCGTCGCCGTCTCGCCCCCCGCCCCCGGCAGCCGCTCCCAATCCGCTGGCACGTCCGCAAGCTCGGCCTTGACCCCGGCCCAAAACGCCGCAAAATCCGCCGGGCGCATCACCTCAGCCCACGTTTCTTCCAATAAATGATTTGACATAAAAAAAGCTTCAAACGCCCTTGCGCTTGAAGCCTTATACCCTCTCAATGAGGTTTGCTATATGCCCTTGACAGCAAGTTCTTTGTACTTAACCTGATGCCCGAACTTAGGGGCTACATCCGGCACTCAGTTACCGTTGAAGCTTTGAGGATTGTTAATGTGCACTGTCAAAGTGAACAGCAAGCGAGGGGCTGCTTTGGTTTGTTCCTAGCGCGGCGTTCGGCCCAGCGGCGCAAAATAGTTTCGGTAATTTTGCGGGGAATGCACTTTGCACAGTATAATAGAAGTTATGCTTCAAGCGAAAGATAAGACAGCAGCAGAGAGTAAGACACCAACAGACAGGACGGCTAGGGTGAAGAAGTATGGGACGGTGATTGTTTGGCTGCGGCGGGAGCTGCGGGTGTCCGATAATGCGGCGCTTTTTGCGGCCTGCGAGCAGGCGGAGCATGTTGTGCCGCTGTTTGTGTTTGACCCGGATATTCTGGGGCGCGAGGACACGGGCGCGGCGCGGGTCGCGTTTCTCATTGATGCGCTGGACGTGCTGGATGCGAACCTGCAAAAGCTCGGCGGGCGGCTAATCATTCGGAACGGCAAGATGCCGGAGCAGATTGTCAAAGCGGTGGAGGAATTCGGGGCGGACGCGGTGTTCCATCAGCGGGAATATGAGCCGTTTGGGGTGAAGCGGGACGAAGCCGTCGGCGAGGCATTGAAGCCGCGCGGCACGGCCGTGGAGACGTTTCCGGGGCTGTCGCTGTTTGAGCCGCCGGAGATTATCACCAAAGCCCACACGCCGTACACGGTCTTCGGGCCGTACAAGCGGGAATGGTTTGCCCGGCCCGCTGACGGGCCGAAGCCGACGCCAAAGGCGGTGCCGGTGCCGAAAGATGCCAAAAGCGACGGGCTGCCGTCACTCGAAAAGCTGAGGTTCCAGACGGCGCAGACGTTTGAATGCGGCGGGGAAGACCGGGCGCAGACACTGCTGGCGGAGTTTCTTAAAACAAAAATCAAACAGTATGATGGGGCGCGGGATACGCTGAGTGTGGACGGCACCTCGCTGCTGTCCCGGCACCTGCATCTCGGTACGCTGTCGGCGCGGTTTGTTGTGGACGCGGTCCGCCAGGCAGGGCTGGATCAGCCGTCGCAGAACGCGCCGGACGAGGAGCAGGCAGGTGAACACCGGGCGGAGCCGGGCCATTCGACATTCCTGACAGAGATTGCCTGGCACGACTTTTATTTGCAGATTCTGCACCATTTTCCTTATGTCACCAGAGGCGCGTTCCGGCCCCAGTTTAATGCAGTTGAGTGGGAAAACGACGAAACGCTCTTTGAAGCCTGGAAAACGGGTAGAACAGGGTATCCGATTATTGATGCCGCCATGCGCCAGATGAACTCAGAAGCATGGATGCACAACCGGGGCCGGATGCTGGTGGCGTCGTTTCTGACCAAAGACCTCCTGATTGACTGGCGCTGGGGCGAAAAGTATTTCATGCAGCAGCTTGTGGACGGCGACCAGGCCGCAAACAACGGCGGCTGGCAGTGGGCGGCGGGAACGGGAACCGATGCCCAGCCTTATTTCCGTATCTTTAATCCGACCACCCAGGGCGAGAAGTTCGACCCAGACGGTGCGTATGTCAAGCGCTGGGTGCCGGAGCTTGCGCGGGTGCCGGCAAAGCTTATCCATTCCCCGTGGAAGCTGTCCGACGCCGAGCGCAGCGTCGCCTGCCCGGACTACCCGAAGCGCATAGTAGACCATGCGGTCCAGCGCGGACGCGCTTTGGCGATGTACGCAAAAGCGACGGCCCAGGAGAAAGCGGTGCAGGAGAAGACATGACTTTATACAGGTGGAAAGCGCGTGGGAACAAGGAGCGTGGGAATGAATTCCTACGCTGTGGAGCGCGGACGCCTACTGTCCGCCTGCGCGGACAAGGAGCAGGAGCAAACAGGTCTTTCTTGTACCCGCGAAGGCGGTTACTGGGCGCTTCGCCCCACAGCGTAGGAATTCATTCCCACGCTCTTTGTTCCCACGCGCTTTCCTGCGTCTTCCTTCTTCTGGCTCTCACATGGACATTCAGCACGCCAAGTCACGCACAGACAGCCCCCGCGCCTGCCGTGCCGGTCATCACCGGGCCACCGCGTGTACTGGTCTTAGTCTACCAGCAGCCGGGCGGCGCGGACCAAGTTTCCATCACCTACGACCCGAAAGTCTCCCCCGCTCAGGCGGCGGCGGACATTGATGCCCTCACACAGATTACCCGCTGGCCGATCAGCAGCCGGAGCATTACCGAGGCGTCGTCACCGCTGACGAACCGGCCCGGCGCGATGACCAGCGTTACCTTTGCCGTGCCGGGCGCCGTGCAGGATTCGTCGCATACCTTCCCAGTGGAAGCATTCGCGCGAGCGTTCCACCAGTACAAGCGTCTGAACGCGGTGTTCATTGTCGGTCCGCAGTTTCAGTTCCAGGGAGCGCGGTCGTATGCCGACAATGACATCAAAGTGGCGCTGGATCAGCACGACTCGTCGTATGTGTATCAGATTGAACTGCTGAACCAAAACTTTAGTCACTTGCCGCTAGCTCAGGCCCAGCCGCATTTGCGGGTCGGCGCAGGGGTCAGGTCGTTTGGTGTCGCCAACATCTTCGTAGTTGCTCTCCTAGCGGGCCTCTTCGTGTATCTTATTACTTCACGCCTGGTGTCACGGGCGCAGCCTAAACAAGACAATCCCGACGCAGAGGCCGAGACCCGGCTGGAAGCGGGAACAAGGAAATAATCAATGGAAGAAGTTCACGAACTGCTGAAAGTCGCGGCGGGGAAAAAAGCGTCCGACGTTTTCATCAAAGCCAACAGCCCGCCGGCCATGCGGATCAGCGGGCGCATCCACATGACCGATGCGCCGCCGCTGACTGAGGACGACTGCCGGAACCTCGCCTACAGCATTATGAGCCATGAGCAGATCGGGCGGTTCGAGCATCGGCACGAGCTGGACCTCGCGTTTGAGGTGGAAGGCGTTTGCCGTATCCGCTGCAACGTTTATCAGCAGCGCGGCTCGATGGGCATGGTTCTGCGGCTCATTCCCCTCAAGATTTTCTCGCTGGAACAGCTTGGAATGCCGCCGGTGCTGTCCGAGCTGACCAAGTCGCGCCAGGGCCTTATTCTCGTGACGGGGCCGACGGGGTCCGGCAAGACAACCACGGTCGCCGCGATGCTGGACCTCATCAACTCCACCCGGCGCACGAACATCATTACCTGCGAGGACCCGATTGAGTTCATGCACCCGGATAAGATGTCTATCGTGTCCCAGCGCGAGATCGGGCTGGACACGGACTCGTTTGCCGACGCGCTGAAGTATATGATGCGGCAGAACCCGGATGTGCTGCTCATCGGCGAAATGCGCGATATTGAAACCATGAGCGTCGGCCTCGCCGCCGCTGAAACCGGCCACTTGGTCTTTTCCACTCTGCACACCGCGTCCGCCGCCGAGACGCTGGACCGTATCATCAACATGTACCCGCCCCAGGACCGGGACATGGTTTGTCTGCGGCTGGCCGGCTCGCTGCGCGGGGTCATCTCCCAGAAACTCCCACCGCGCGTGGACGGCACGGGCCGGGTCGGCGCGGTCGAGGTCATGGTCGTGACCCCGACCGTTTCCAAGCTGATTGAAGAAGGCCGGGCTTCCCAGCTTTACGGCGCGATTGCTGAAGGCAACTTCTGGGGCATGCAGACGATGAACCAGTGCCTTATCAAGTATGTCCGGGCCGGGCTAATCGCGGAAGAAGAAGCGCTGGCAAATGCCGGCAACGTCACCGAGATGAAGCAGATGCTTCGCCGTCCGTAGGTAAGAACCGGCACTTCCAGTGCCGGTTTGAGTTTCTTTAACGCCCTGCCGAACTCGGCAGGGCGTTTTTGCGTGTCAATTCTTATGTCATGAGATTTTCGTGATTTGTGCCTCCCTACCAATCGAAAAGGGTGAACTGGACGCAAAGCAGTGGTATGCTGTCAGCGGAAGTGGACCCAAAAGGAGGACAGGCGCGGAAGATTTATTTGGAAGTGACTGGAATTGAAGGGCTTTGGAAGCATGTCAGCGGGTTCAAGGAACAGTACAAGATGCGGGATCTGTTCGTGCAGGATTACGGCACGAAGGAGTTCCATATCATCGCGCCCAACAACTGCTTGATCTTTGTCGGCGAGCGTGCCTAGCAGGCATAAGCTTGATGATACCGGTCTCTTCTGGGACCAGCATTTACTTTGTCGGAGAGAAATTCTCATGTCGTGAGAACTCTGCAAAATTGGGAATTTGTTTTCGCGGCGGTTTGAGAATGCCGTCCCGGACGCAGGGTATAGTTTTCTTGTACCCGCATTCACCAATCACTGATTACTGAGAATTGACTTTGTTTAAGGAGAACTGACCATGACCGCGACATTGACCGCCCCTGCAAGCACCCCTGCCCCTTTTCCCGACACTTACACCGTTGCCGCCTTGGCGGTCCTGAGCAAGACGAGCCTCGAAGCGAACAACAACAAATTCTATGTGCTGGAAGTCCACGAAGCGGCTTCCCAGTTCCGGCTGTTCACCCACTATGGCCGGGTCGGAGCGGCGGGCGTCAAAGAGGCCCGCGACTTCGACACGCGCGAGGCAGCGATGGACGCTTACGCGAAGCTGCTGCGGGAGAAGACAAGCCCGCGCAAGGGCTATGTGCTGGTGGAAGTCGAAAAGGCCGCTGTCGGCAGCGAGAAGCTGCAAGTAGACACGGAGCAGACGTTCCAGCAGAAGCGCGGTGTCAAGCCGAGTGCACTGGCCCCAGAGATTGCTTCGTTCATCGAGCATATCTACGACGAGTCAAAGTCGGAGCTGGTCCGGCGCATTGAAACCCCGCTCGGCAGCCTGAGCAAGTCGCAAATCGAGCGCGGGGCGGATGCACTGCGCGAGATCCGCTTTGCGATTGCCCGCGACCACCAGGACAAGATCGTCCCGCTGACTTCCCGCTATTATTCCCTTGTTCCCCACCGCCTGGGCCGCTGGACCGACATCAACGAAGTTTCTATCAACAGCCTCGAAAAAGCCGACACCGAGGAAGAACTCTTGCAGCTCATGCGCGATGTGTATTATATTCAGGGCGATTTAGAGTCGGAAACCGACCGGAAGTACCGGGCGCTGGGCGCAAGCCTAAGCGTTGTCTCGCCCCACGACCCCACCTATAAGCAGGTCGAGCGGCGGGTGTTAGACACGCAGTCAGGGCACCACGGCTTCAAGCTGCGCGTGAACAAAATCTTCACCGCCGAGCTGCCCGAAGAGCGCAAGCGGTTCGAGAGCGACGGCAAAATGTTCGGCAACCTGCAAGGGCTGTTCCACGGCACGAAGAACTGCAACATGGCCGGCATTCTCTCGCGCGGCCTCTTAATTGCGCCGAAAAGCGCCCCGGTGTCGGGCTATATGTTTGGCAAGGGGATTTATTTCGCCGACCAGAGCAGCAAAAGCGCCCAGTATTCGCTGGTGTGGGCGAACAACAAGCGGGACATCGGCTACCTCTTTTTAGCGGATGTTGCGTTGGGCAAGATCAAGACCGAGAAGGCCCCGCAGTACCGGGAAGAAGCGCCGCGCGGCTTCCACAGTGTCCAGGGCTGCAAAGGCTCGCATCTGATCCACAACGAGTTTATTATCTACAAAACATCTCAGTGCACCCTGCGCTACATCGCCGAAATCGCGATGGCATAGAATCCCTCCCGCTCGTTCCTGGCACTTGCGGCATCCTGCCTCAGTGTCGCTCCCTCAGCACTGGCTCCCTGGAAGGCCCCTGCTAGGGAAGGGCAATTTGGAGCGGGTTCGAAGACGGGAGTGCCCGCGTCTTTCGTCTTGTCTGTCTCTGGCCC
>JAABUQ010000347.1_pt1 | contig 107352 bp, 96 predicted proteins | sample 5560001 | NCBI WGS metagenome assembly JAABUQ01 (sample SAMN10711888, study PRJNA513371) | rock metagenome | isolation source: Antarctica rocks | place: Antarctica: Victoria Land, Finger Mt nord | collected 2015-12-18
CTTCCCACCACCTCCAACAGCTCAACCCTCCAGCCCCGGCCCCGCCTCTCCCCTCGAACTCGCAACATCCACAAACTCAGTCCCACACACGTAGCCACAGCCAATTGCCACAATGGGAGCCATGCCCCAGACCTCCCCCAGAGAAGTCAAAGTCCCAATCCCCACCTCTTCAAACTAACGGTAGCAAGCCCCATCATTCCCCCCTCGTCCAGCAACACAACCTCATTCTACTACTCATCTACTCGGGAGGAAGAGGGAATCCTACGATCAATCAGAGGGACGCCACGAGCGAAAGTACTGAAAAGTCGGGCATAGTGGATGGTTATTACAATTTTTTTTGGTATTATTGGTGAGGCTGGACTACCTTGGTTACATTGTCTGCGCCACGGATTTTCCAGAGGAAATTTGTCGTCATCATATCGCTTTCTTGCGTTGCGTGGACTCTTTCGTTGATGAGAACGCTGGCTTCGTCCGTTAGCGTGGTTGCTGTTCTCCTTTCGCGATGCGTGGACTCTTTCGTTGATGAGAACGCTGGCTTCGTACCCGAGCCTGGTCGCGGTTAGTGGGTAGAGGGGCCAGAACATCGGCAGCTGTTGTGGTGTGGCGGTGGGAATAATGCTAGGAAAGTTGGTGCTCGAGTGTTGGTGCTGGTCGGACTGGGGGGAGTAATCATGCCTGACTAATTGATATTGGGGGTTGCGAGGCCGTTAATTCTGATCATTAGACTGAGTTACAGGACGAGATACAAGCCCACTGCAATTGCGACCATGCAGAGGGTCACGACGGTGTAGGAGTAGATCAAGATGAGTGTTTTCTCTTGGTGACGGAAGTTCCCGATCTCGTTGTTCGTGTGCCAACGCATCACCCCATCCATAAAGCCGTGACCGTAGAGGAGGCCGAGAGGAGCAAAGATTAGGCAGGGGACGAGCCAGACGCGCGACAAAAGCTCCTGGTGAGCGAGTGTCTCGGACGAAGGACCGAGTGGAAGTCGGTAGAGGTGAGGTGATACAGCGTGGGCGATTAGACGTAGTGGAGCTGGGCCGATGCTTGGTGCTGGACGATATACGCGGGGAACCGGAGCCTGTAGGCCGGGAGAATGATGTGACCTTGGCGGAGGTTTATTGGTGTAAATCACACCGTCGTAGAGGACTGGTCTACCCCTCAGGTTATCAGTCACTGTACGGATAAGGGCTCGACCTCGCTCCTCCGTACTATCTCCTCCGATCACTTGCATGCCAGCCTCGAGAGTTTCTGGCTCGGTTTTTTGGTCGGTGTTTGTCAGAAGGGCAGTACGACTGGCCGAGTCTATTTGTTGCTCACGTCCAATCAGACGGATATTGCGGCTTTGACGCCTCCTATCACCTGCTACGTCCAGTGATTGCAGTGCAGACGCTCTCGTCGCAGCTGGTGAGACTCCAGCCCTACCCTCGCTCTCACTTGATGATCGACGAAGACGGGATGAAAGACGACGAGTTGACGAACGCCGAGGTATAGTGCGTCCATTGATAGTTGATGGGCCGCGGGCTGGGAGGTATTTCTTGTAGAGCGCAGACCATCTCTCCCTAGTAGCCACGTTGCCATTTTCGTGAGAATCTTGTTGCAATACAGGCCTCCGTTGAGTGCTATCTTCACGGCTGTTTGCTACATTCCCGGAGCAAAAATGGGTAGCGACTGGATCCATCGGAAGATTCTCTCGTGTGAGTCTGAGTGAGAAGTTTAGTGGTAGAGGGTGAAGGCCTAGATCGCCTCGAGGGTCGTTGGCGTGGAGATGATTAGAGTAGTTTGAGGTCTCTGATGAGTATTGAGAGTCACTTGATCGTGTAGTAGTAGTATCGAGGCTCTGACTCGTGTCGTGTCGAAGGTACCGATAGCCAGGTGAGGTTGATCTTGAGCGATTAGTGCCGTTGTTTTTTCTCAGCATCCGTGAGTTTTCAAATCCTGCTGGACGGCTGGAAACTCCAATTCCAAGACTACTCTCGTCGGCCAGACTACTTCCAGCCTCTCTTGCGCCGGCACCATCCAATGTTCCTATCACATTTGTTCCATTATTCAGGGTTGCAAAACTCCCAGAGCGAGAAGGCATCGACGTATAGCCTGACTGACCTCCGTCCAATGTGCTTTGCCAGGTTGATGACGGGACGATATGCTCAAGCTGCGCACCCACAGCCTTACGGGTACGAGCCACACCGCCTCGTTGTTGTGACTGGGTCCTCCTTGGGATGTGCAGTCTAGGTGATGTATCGCCAATCGCCTCACGAGCACGAGCAACGCTACCCTGTCCTAGACCATACTCCAATCCGCTTGCCGGCAAAGCTTGGGGCGGCGCAAGTCTGGGGATCGACGATGTCATGGGATGTGAATGGCCCTGCTGCAACGGCCTAGGGTGCTGGTAGCTAGATTGATGCTCTTGAGTCAAGAGAACACGTGCTGACAGGTCAGAATTCAAATTAGGGACTCTACTTCGCTGGCCTGAAGTATAATCTGGCAGGAGCATTCTGCCACCAGTGTGTACATCATCTTGCACCAGCCAGGAATATGAGTACCTGCCATGTAGGGGTGGGTGGACAGCAGTGCGTGGAACAACGTTCCGGTGTGGTGCCAATGACAGATTGCCGGAATCCGAGTAATTTGCCAAACTACTCCCAGCCATACCCTGTACAGGTACAACACCTGTCATCTCGTTTCCGGATTTGACGTCGGTCTCGGTTTGCCAGTCTTCGTCGTTGGGCCCCGCCATCGCCCTCCCAAGCCGACTGTCTTTCCTTATGCCTGCATCGAGCGCAGCCTTTGCGAGTCGGCTGTTCTTGCGGATCAAAGGTGGTCTCGAAGAGTTTACATTTTCAAAAAGAGCATTGTTACCAAACAATCCTGGCGGGGTCGGGGCTCGGAATCGTGAGGAAAGGTCTCGGTTAGACCCACCTCGGTCTCTATGACCACTGATGGAAAGATCAGATGTTGATTGGCTGCTGCCAGGCCCAAAGTCGGTGGCTAGATCACCAGCGCGACTATTAGACCATGTACCTCTAAGTGGGCGAGGTGATTGCGTAAACTCATCAATGTTCCATGGGAGGGGACTAGCCAGGGACTTTCTCACATAGTCCCGAATAGACTCGGAATCAGGCTTAGAGTCGGATCGACTGAATTGTTCATCGTGATTCGTCGAAGGAATAGAGCCGGCCTGGAGACTATGAATCGACGAGGGCGGGATTCGGAAACGTCGATGGCCAATAGTGACGTGCAAATCGACAGCGTTTTCCGACGAGGTGATTTCTGGTGCAAGAGAAGGTCCTTCGCCAGAGCCGGTGGACGCGGAATTTCTAAGCAGGTTGGTCGTATTGCTGTACGAAGAGATATTCTCTGTCCCCAGAGAAGGCCCACTATGTGATTGAGCCATTTCGTCGTGGGAGGCTGACGAGACGTTATAGGATGAGACGTTCTCTGCGTCCTGTGAATTTTCGACGTCACCGGCCTCGCTCTCTGCTGGACTCCATGCAAGGTTCATGAGGTTTGTTGATGATACCACACAATTTTCGCTAGCTGCGGATGCTATGCCAATGTGGATATCATCGGAAGTTCGTACCTCAAGGCTCGAAGAGGGGGGTTGAGACGCACGACGATACCGCTGCAGCTCAATATACTCGTATTGATCCCGAACTTCGGATGGTACATCACAAGTCTGCTGAAGAGCGTCGAGCTCCTCTCCGGGTCTGTATGTGTTAAGGGGGTTTGGCGAATTATCATGATCTTGGGCGTCGTACGATTCAATAATATTGGCAATCGTGTCGCTTCTGGGAAAAGCTGGGCCAAGAAAGTGGGGATTCCTGCTCTCTGTCACTAAGCGGCTCATTGCCAAAGTCTGCCCCGCCAAAATTGGGACTTCCGTCTCGTTCTGACCGTCACTCGGAGGAAAAATCTCAGCTGGTGGCTCTGGGAGGTTCATCACAAGATGCCGGTTAATGTTCTCGACTTGCAGGGGAACGTCCTGAGTGGCTACCAGGCCTTGTTCTCGAAGAGGCACAACAGATACTTCAGGCTGGGCTTGCTGAGAAGATTGAGCAAGCTGTTCTGCCTGCAGTGACCGTGGTTGTTGTCTTGACTCTTCTGATGGAGAGGACTGTGCACAATCTAATGTGGGGTCTGAGAATTCGCGACGCTCACTGCCTGGTCCGTACGAAAGAGTAGAGAATCTAACGCCAATTTCTGCAGGGGGGATTCGTGTTCGCTGCTCTGGTAGTATGCTAGTGCTGTGAGGAAGTCGTGGAGACAAATTTCGATCTTCATAGCTTGAGGCGTTCATGTCCTCCAATCTTGGTAACGACTCTCTCAATGCTAAGGACGGTAAGAATGGAAGCTGTGTCTCGTCAATTGTAGTTGGAAAGTACGCAGGAGAGGGTGTGGTGGCATGTGCACTCGCGTTTCGGTGGGCGATCGAATTGTGGGCACTCTCTAGGTCTTCATAAAGCGCTTTGGGAGGCGTGTTTGGCGTTTTCTTCTTGAACAGTGACCCGACCTTCTCGGGTAAAGTAGACATGTTGTTCGAATGCTCATTAGAGCTGTTGATAGTCTTATCTCCTTTCACTTCTTGGGAAAGGTGTGAATCTCTGAGGAACGAGTCATAGTCTGGAGACTGCTCTTCTTGATGCGAGTGTCCTTCTGCAGTCAACTGCAAACGCGTGCCTACCGGCTCGTAATAGCGTTGTGTTGAACCTCGGTCGTTACACGCAAGGTCCGAGACGCGAATCTTGGCCCACAACGGCTGGTTAAGATGAGCATCGGACGAGACGGTGTGTAGAAGATAGATTGCACACTTACAAGAAGATGCTTTCCTTGACAATCTGGTCTCTTGCTGCGAAGAGGTGGAGAGCTTGGTGCAGGGTAGTGCAATGACCTTGGTCGGGGTGGTGATCGAGGAGGAAAGGGTTCAGAAAAAATTGCGACCGAGTCGGAATTTCGATATACGACTTTGCAGTCTATGCCTTTAAAGCCCGAGAGACTTGGACTTGACCGGCTCAGAGACAGAGCGACTCCTTGTGAAGTCAAAAGGTTGATCACTGGCTGCTGCGTTGAGGTGTTAGTGGGCGCTTGTTGATGGTTTCCTTGCCGAAAAGGGATGAAACTTGACGAGGTCCACCTCGGCGAAAGAGTGAAGGATGACTCTGACAGCGCTCCTCGGAGCTTCTCTTTCACTGTCTGGTACTCAGAAGATGGATGGTTGACAGTTTTACCTATGATGAAGGGGGTAATAAGATGTGTTGTTGATGGGAGGGGAGAGTGTGAGGGTGGAGGAGTTCGTGATAGGGGACAACGTTGCCTGTCGTGCTGACTAGGTCCTGAAGAACTCATTTCGAGACCGTTTCTCAGTCCACCATACACAACAAGCTCTTCTTCAACCAATACACCTATCTTTCTCCTCCTGCTGTCTCTTCAGCCCATCAGGGGCTCCTCTCATCTCCACAAGTACAGCAGGTTTCACATTCATGCTCAAGCATTAGACACTGTCAACATCACTTGATGCTGTTGCTTTATAGTCTCTTCATAATCAAAAGAATTGTTTCGAGACTCGGATGATCATTTTACTCGAGCATTTCCCAATAGGATGCGAGTCGCGAGTGCCAGACATGCCCTCTCATCTATTTACGTGCTGTCAGTCATCTTTATCGTTTTTCCAATAAATCTTCTGCCCTTCTCCTTCACTTAATGAGCAGTCAAAGCGCTCCCGCAGTACAATTCCGGACAACTCACATCTTTTGGGTCGCCACTGCTCGGGAATTCCTTGATCGATCAACTATTTCGTCAGTAAAATATGCAGAGTGCCTGAATGGATATAGAGGCGATTACTGGTCAAGATGTACTCCCAACGCCGGGCGATCTGCATTCGGTTCTACTGTTGACGACGGAGAAAGGAATCGAAGGGCCGAAGGAAGCAAACAAAAGCGCCAGATTTAAGGATCCAGTATACTCTGAAATAGAATCTGGGAGCCAAATTCTCAGGATACAGCACAGAGGAACAGATTCAGGCGGATTGAAGAAGTCGGCGTCACACAGAAGAGGGAAGAAGAGATTAAAACGCCAGGGAAAAAGATGGGTTTGGTAAGGCGCAATAGCCAGTGCTACTTCATCTCCCTCTTTTCTGGTACCGTCCAACAGCCTTCTCCACACCCACCCTCACACGGCCGTTTGTCGATTGATTGACGGGGTAGAAAGGTTGAAGGAGAAGAGGAAGTCAAGTTTGCCTTTCATGCATCTTCCCGGATGCCAAGCCTGGCGGCTGCACCTTCCCGGGGAAAAAAACAGGTGGCGGCAGCCGAATTGATGAGGGTGAGGATGAAATATTGTAAGACTCACGGCAAAGGAGGAACATTGCAGATGTGATGCTTTCGTGCAGGGTTATCCAAGAGAATTGGGGAAGTCCAGGCGTCGAACAAAACGGCCAATAAGTGAAGGTACTAACCGCCATGCGTGGCGAGCGATCATTTCTGCCCACGGAGACATGGTATAAGAGCATTCATGATGACGGGCTTACCAAGCGATTGGTCACATGCAAGGCTCATCTTGAGGGTCTTGTGCTTTTCTGCCGTCGAATGCTGGCTCCATGAAGAATACTTCATCACCAAGCGCCACTTCACCTGTTGAATGGATCCCGGCAACCCAATCACCATTCACAAGTGAGTATATTAAAGACGCACTCTTCTCATTGGGCAACGATCTTCTTTCAGGTCTTTGTGCCTTTGTGTTCTCTGGTGTCCGCGATCCCAAGCTTTCGCGCGTAGCGTAAGCAGTGTTTCCTTCTTCATAACCGGCCCTCGGTCAATATGCCACTTTTCATTCATCTTTTTCACAGCCAGAGACTTTCTTTCATACGGTAGGTGTCCATTATGCGGCTTCGCAGAAGTAGGAGAAGGCATGATGACCAGAGAAGCTCGGGGCTTGTGGAGAATAGAAGGCATTGGGAAAGCAAGCAGTGATTCTGGCAAGTTAGCTGATGGGCTCGACTAATTGAATAGGGTAATATCCGAAATGCTTCTCAGACAGAAGGAATCGTTGGGGCAAATTTTGCAAGCGGCTGTCAAGGAGGAAGAGATTTATGGGAAGCATGGAGAGAGCAAGCATCTGGCCTCATTTCTCCGCCTGAGGCCACTAGGTTTGGGGGCTGTTTTGGTGCTTCTTTGCAACTCACAGCGGTTTTGATAGAGACAGAATGGAAGTGACGCATTAATGCATTAATACATTAATGTGATTTCATTTTATATCAATATCTATGTACAAGCTCCAGATCTAATGATCGTTCAATCTTAAAGTCTCGTAAATCATGCCAGTATCCTCCCGAATCGATATGCAACAGTCCACAATCCCGCTTAGCCCCAGACACCTTGCGATGTGCATTCCCGTATTGCCAGCCTGGTGGCTCTCAGTGCTTTTTGTACTTCTGTATCTAATTTAGCATGTCTCACGGTGATAGGAGTCGAATAATTTACATCTTCGACCCTCCGTCTGTTCTGCGGGTCCAGACTGTTCGTAGCTCCCATCAGCGTTTGTCCCACTGCCTTACTCACACCCATTGCCGGTCTCAAGATGACTGTCGGTGCGCCCCTAAGCACCGCCCTTGCAGCTTCGCCCGCGGTACCGCTTTCCAGGATCTCACCAGGCATAGCCACAATAGCATCTTTAGCTGTGAGAAGATCACGCTCAAGACTTGCATAGGCTCCTCGCAACCCCTGCACCACACCCACAGGCTGATCGGCATAGAGGCTGATTTGCTTCTTTTCCTCTTCATCTATTTCAGTATCTTCCCAGCCACCAGAAATATCTGTTCGCTTCTGCGGAGGCTGTTGAACAAGAAGATCTTCGGCGCTTTGCAGAACAGTCTGAGTACCGATCGCTAGCTTGGCTCCAAGTTTGACAAGTTCGCTGGTTGTAGTCTTTGCAAAGGCCAACGCTCCCTTCTGGAAACTGCGCACTACCCTACCATCCTTCTTATACTCTCGAATGGGGATGACCACCAGATCACGAACCCCCCCTCCGACATTGACTAGTGAACGGACTGGCGCTAGGCCTGCAAGGACACCCGGGAGTTGGTTGCGCTTTATGTCTGGCATCCAGATATCGTTGAGCGTCTTGCCGAGTCGATCAAAGCCAGAGACGCCATAGATTATCACATGTCGTAGTGTCATGTTGGCTCGGTCGAGAATGAAGAAATTCATGAATTCCGTTGTGTGGCCTGAGCGAAGTCCTGCGTAGTCTACTCGCTTAGGTTTGAAGTCGAGCTTCACGCGGACCGAATTCACCTCGACACGCTGAAGGAAGGGCGCTTCTGACTTTGAAGTTGTTGGCTCAGCAGAAGGATCTTTGAATTCAAAGAAGCGGGACATAAAGTCCAGGGCGTCCTGATCAACATGAAGCCTTAACGGCAGTATAGTTGCCTTGAGGATGATTTCCGAGGCGGCAAGGTTTGGTACCGGCTTGACATTCAATATTTCCAAATGGATCATGCTGGTGCCGCTTTCTCTTTCGCCGGCATCGTGCATGTAGGTGGCAAATTTCTTCCAGGTCGAAGTTGGTACATGATCGAAGATTTCGAGGTCTTGAACGCGAATGTCTATTGAGCTTTGAATTTCTCCTGAATTAGGAGGAAACACAATCATATCCGCAGAAACGCCCTTGAGCTCAAAAGTCATTTTATGAGACTTGCTGCGCGCAAGTCGAAGCTTCTTTCCTTTCAAGCGCGGCGCACGGCCTTGCCGGCTTGGAGAACCGGAGGATGTAGAAGTGGCGTAACTTTCACTCTCACTCACGAGGTCGTCAATGTTGTGGTTCACCTGACGAGTCAATTCGGCAGGGTCACGGTTGGCCGGAATGCCAATGTAAATCGAATTAAAGAGAAAGTCGCCGATGACATCCTCCTCTTCTTCCTCTGCATCCCAGGACCTGCGCTTGTCTTTGCGAGAGAGTCGCTCCGTAGCCTTGGTCTGGACATCTGCCACAGCTTGACTTATGGTGTCCCGGGTGTGTTGCCAATCGTACCCATCGAACAGATTCCATATGAAATGAACATCTCGCACGCGAACTTTTAACGGGCTATTGTGGATTTTGAACTTGTTTGACAAGCCATAGGTGTTCTGCTCTGTGTTCCGCCTGTGAGCTGTGCCCCCAACCGACGACCCCAATCCGAAGTGGTCTTCTTTGAAATCCAGCGGTGCATTTCCAGCAGCAATCTGGGCTTGATCTTGGAAGCTTTTTAGAAGATTCTTATCCCCAATTTCTCGTATGACTGAAGGATTCGCCAACGACTCGAGATCGTCATCAAGCATGCTTTCTGCCATATCCTCATCGTAGGAAGCGGATGGATCAGGGTTGTAAAAGCTAGATACAAAATCGAGATTTTGTGGAACCTCGTCATCGACTATATCACCCTCATCAAGACCTAGTGGCAGGTCATCGTCGTCAACTTGACCATCTTGATCGCTTGTAAAAGCGTCACCGGAGAACGAGGCGAGCATGTCTTCAACAGGGATAAGCTCAGTTCTGTACTTAAGCTCTTTACTTGGAGGCATCGGTGGCTTCAAGCCGTTTAATAGGTTTGAGAGTGTTTGCGTGGAGTCTGCACACGACTCAAAGACCAACAGCTCGTCCTTCAGCTCAACATCTATTGCTCGATCTTGATCTGCCTTCGGCTGGACAACTTGCAGATTTGCACTAGCTGCTGAAAGGAACCCCATGGACACAAACCCCATTTCTGCCAAGATCTGGGTCTGAGCTTGACTGTTCGGATGTCTTTGAGCACCAGGTTGGTTGGTTTCGATGATTCTTTCTCGATTATCAATAAGCATGAGCGAAGCTTTCTTGATGTTCAGAGTCGCAGTAGCCTCCAGTCCTTTGGGCATAGAGCCAAGAAAATGGGTATCTGTGAGGACAATGAGACCCTTTGCATGTGAACCTCGAGGGTTAAGACCAATCACTGAATCTCTGAAGTTAAGGTCGAGTCTCAGGGCTTTCGAGCCCGCGAAGGAGTAGTCGCTGCTTGCACTGTTATAGCTAGAAAGCTTGGGTGGCGAGCCTTCGATTGGTCGTCGGCTTGTCAGAGTCGCAACAGAGTTCACCAAGTCAGATATGACCGTTTCAGCAGGAATGTCATCCTTGAGTCCCATTAGGGCCATAGCAGTCGAGACATGATATTCAAGACGGAGATTGTGAAGTTTTACTTTCGCCGTAGGCTCCATCTCGTTTCCGATAAAGCGAGCCATGATCATTAGTAAGGAAGGGTCCGAAGCAATCCTTGAAGACAAGACCGGACCCACCAATTCTTCAGCATCACTGCGGAGAACATACAGGCTCTTGATACCGAGTGCTGTTAGACTAGGAAAAGTTACATGTGCAACCTCAAGGTGCTCTGCAGAGATGTTGCCCTCACCAAAGCTTTCGTTAATGCCCACGTTGAGCTTAGAATTTCGCACCAGTGCCAAGGTCATTATTCCTGGCCGATCATCTTCAGGGAGGTATTTGGCTACTGTTGAAAGCTTTTTGAAATCCTCTGCCAGGGCAGGGAAACATTGCAGGTCATTTAGGCTAGACATGCGGCCCTCTGAGCTTTCCACCGTCGCCCGTAGAACGCCACCTTGACGTCTTTGGCGTAATAGTATGTCCAATAATATGTCGTCGTCCTGATCATACTTCCCCTTGGACGGAGACAAAAGGCCGAGCAATCGGGCAAGGTCAATCTCTTTAGGTGTGGACAAGTACTCGACTCTAACATTAGACAGGTTGACTGACATCGAGGGGTCACTCTGATCGTCCTCATCGCAGTAAGGACCGCTGAGATTTAGCCGATCGATTTGTAAACCAATACCCTCTGATCGACTAACGAGCTTCATGGCCGAGCTCTCAAAGCGCAGCGCAGACTGAGTCCCCTGAATATCGAAGGCAAGACCACCGATCCTTGCTGTGATCTTGTTCTCCACGGAGTTCGATGCCTGCCGAGGCGCCTTGGCCGAACCCTCGCCTTCGAAATGCACTCCCCGTGAAGGCTTCATAGGCTGCGTTTGTTTCATTCCAGGGTCGACGATGGTCACGGTTGTCATCATAGAATTCCCCAAGCCCAACATACTACTAAAGCCTCCAAACCAGCTAAAAGTCTCGTCGAGCCTTCTCAGATCGAGAGTGATTTTGACAGGAAGGGTGGTCAGGTCCACCTTGAGCGTTTTACTTGACTTTGTGATGGTCACCACCAAATCCTCATCGACAGGCGCAAGGATGTCCCGCGTGGATTCTCTCATCTTCAGTTCCGAATTGAACGAAACAACGTCATCGGCTACATAGCCAAACACGAGCTTTCCAATAGAGACTTTGGAGGTTGAGGCAGACTCTGTTCTGTGATTCGCGAAGTTCAAGTGCTCAATTTTTGCTTTCAAAAGGACATCGCATCCCGCAGAGAGCTCAAACCCTTCTGTTCCTGTGTCCAAGGTTGAAGAAGTTGGGGGTGTTTCTCCTGCCACAACATCCAAGAATTTCCATGATATTTCCTTTATTGTTAGCTGTATGTTGCTTCCAAGAGCGGAAGAGCCCTTGAGGGTTCTGGGTTGCTTCTGATTGTGTGAAGATTGATGCAATGCGTTCATTTGTTCTACCAGTAGAATGGTCATTTTGGTAAGGGCCATATCACCAACAATCATGAGCGTTTCGACATCTATGTGTATTTTAAGGTCTGGTTCTGGTTTAGGTGACTGGGAATTTGGCGTTGACGGAATCCGCTGAGCAGTTTGGCGGTGTTGCAGGACATCTGACACCACGGCCTTTTTAGGCTTTCCCAGTGGCATCTGTATTTCAACCGAATTAATGGAAAAGAGTCTCTTTGCCAACAGTAATGGCTGCTTTGAGTTGCTTGCAAAATCCCCAGATCCCTGAGATGACCTGCGCTCGTTATCCGGAGAGCTATGCTCACTCTTGAGTATCGGCCTCTCTGGCATTGAAGGGCGTCTGACTACAGAATTGGAAAGAGGTGTGAAGCAAGTTGAAGGAGACTCAGGGCCTTGGCTGCTTTCATTTCCAAGCAGGCCAAGTCCATCACCAGGTGCTACAGATGCGTGGTCTGGAAGGCCGCTATGACGAACATCCGAGTTCTGGAAATGATCCTCATCATCCGACTCCCAGTCGCCAGGGACTCGTGCACTTTTCGCCTGTTCCTGGACAGAGGTGTGGCTGATAGCACTCATGTACATACTTGACGCCTCTTCGTGGCTAAAGATCTTAGATTCAGAAAGGTCCTCGGTTGGGGAAGTAGCCTTTTCGCTCTCAGGATTCGGATCTCTTCGACTAGCATCCATTGAAAGATGTCCTGAGGATGTAATAGGGTCGAGCAGATTATCAACTGATCTGCAAGGTTGAAAAGCGGCTGGTTCAGGTAGCTCACCGGGATCTGATGGGGAGAGAAACGCATCAAACATTGCTGGAGGCGTGTCCTCCCTCTCAGGTGAGCTTTCGACATCTCGATCCTGTGACGCAAAAGAATGTTGAGGAGAAGATCGGTGGCCGGTATCAAGATAAGTCGAAGCATGGGGAGAGGATGGATCTTGCGCCTCATCCTCGTCGACTTGACTCTCGCCTCCACTTGCATAAAAGGAGTCTCCCAACATGCTGTCTTGGTAGTGACTTGCTGCAGTAATGGCAATGCTTGCCGAAGCAGATCTTTCGCCAATTTTCCGACCTTTGTCTAGGTCGGCAAAACTATCACCGTCTGCAACGATTGACGATGAAGGAGCTCCGGGAGCTATTGGATCAGACACTGTGCGTTGTGATGTTCCAAAACGTGTAATATCGGGCGCGGTGTTCGATGAAGAAAAGCTAGTTCTACTTGTTTCTGTGACCACTGTATTGGCATGCTTAGTCTCTGGAGAAGATGGAGCAGTGGAACGGGATAAGTTGGCAAATATGGAGGATTCAGATATCAACATGGCCTGGATATTCTTTACGGAGATGCGTCTTGTTTGACTTGTCGCCACGGGGGACGTAGTCTGCTGCTCGGTGGGTATGGCATATTCACTGGTACCGTATACAGCCAAATCTTCGACAAGTAGCCTTATCGTGACAGGGTCCGACTTTTCCGAGGCATCGCTTCTTGTAGAGCTTTCAGGAGGCAGGTTCAGTTTGAGATCGACGTTCAGTTCAATGTTCTTGATGCGAAACTGCATTCGATCTCCAACACCCTTCAAAAAATCAGCCAAGAATCCTGGCAGGGATAACGCCCCTCCCATCCCAACATCCGGCGCTTCGCTGCCATCGTCGCTTGAGATTTGCGACTGATCAAGAAATAGCGACTGGGACTGCAGGATTGCTGCTTGTAATTCTGTCTTTTCCTCCTGCGGTTCTGTCTGAAAGAAGGATCGCGCCAAATCAACAGTGTTTGGGAGATATTCCGAGGAGCTGTCCTCGTCCGCTACCGGAAACGCCGAAGCAGATGATTGGTAACCGCCGGGATCGTGCACTTGGGATTGAGAACTCCTTGGTCGGTCTGGCTTTGCAGTCTTGGAAGGTCTCTCTCGTGTGTTGCGGTAGTACTTTGGCTTTACTGTCTCGCATGTTTCTTGATCATCGAGATTTATTTTCAGCCGTACTTCGACACCATGCACTTCAATAAGGATGCCGCTTTGGTAGAGGTCCGCGGGGACTGTAAGCCGTAGTAGGGATATAGAGGCTCTGGAAACGATCAAGTGTTGGGGAAGGTGTAACAGAGGGGAGACTTTCTAAGAACCACTCATATTAGCATCCACTTTTTCAACCTGAAGTGAACGCCTCCGGGAAGCCTTGTCGCCGCCTCACCTTGATATGGATTCCAACATCCCTCAGCTCTACCGTGCTCGTCTTCCCCCATGTAATGTCGAGCTTCTCTAGGTCAAGAGCATCCGTATCCAGGAGTTCCAATCGAGATAATGCATATCGTAGGATCCGCTTTTGGACGAACGAAGGAAGGAAGTAGGACATGACGGCTGTTCAGAGCCAAGGCGAGGGCTATCGAGATATCATGGCTAATAGCATGGAAATAATCACACCCTCAAGGAAAGGAAAAGAGGTACTCGAAAAGGTAAGGCGATTGTGTTGCTGTCCAGGCCAGAGGAAGTGTGTGTAGGTTCTGGACATGACAAAGAACAGCTCAACATCCTCAGCTACGGGTAATAATGACAAGCTCTGGCCTTGGTGAAGAACACACGATTATCATTGTGTTATCACATGCTCATATAAAGCCCGATGTGACCAAAATCGTCACGGAGGGGTTACATATTATCTCCGTATGAACGTCGTCCTCCATGAATAGAAAAAACATGATCAAATTCGCTCCAACTTCCTTCTTGCCTACGAGTCACGTCTCTACCACTAATAATACGCGCTATTGCCAAAGTCGTATTGTGCACTCAACACGATTTTGTTTCAACTGCTGCGTTGATGCTCACTTCGATTGGCTCACAGCCACGGCCCCAAGTGCGGAATTTCAGCACGTGCGCCGGGCCAACCAGCTAAATCCGTAAACAAAGACATCTTCCAAAACCAATCTCGTTGTCACTCTTCACCTTCTCTTTCACTCACTTTTTGAACACTGCAATTCTCTACAACACAAAGACGTATCTACACATAAACAGCTACAACCTCTTCATTCTCAAGGGAGCCCTGACTGCTCGGGCATAGGCCAGAACGCCCTCGCTTTTGCCCACTCTCAAGTCTCGTGTGACCAACAATGACGGACTACACAATGGAAGACACGCAGAACTCAGCCCCCGGGCAGCCAACCCTCCATGAAGCCTCAAAGCTTGCCCCAACCTCTCGTCGTCAAGATGCCCAAAGTGTCACGAAACGGTATTTGCCCTCGATCTCCAACCCCTACTCCCCAACCTCCCAAAAGAGCCCACACTAAAGCCCTTCACAGACTCCAATCCGAACTGATGACCCTAATGCTCTCGCCCACCCCTTCCATCTCCGCCTTCCCCTCTGGCGAAAATCTCCTCAATTGGACCGCCACCATCACCGGCCCGTCTGACACCCCCTACAGCGGCCTCACCTTCAAGCTCTCCTTTGATTTCCCACCCACATACCCCTATGCGCCTCCGACAGTGCTCTTCAAGACGCCGATCTATCATCCAAACGTGGATTTCTCGGGGAGGATCTGCTTGGATATCCTGAAGGATAAATGGAGTGCAGTGTATAATGTGCAGAGTGTGCTGCTGAGTTTGCAGAGTTTGTTGGGGGAACCGAATAAGTAAGTCTGATTCGGATATTTGTTTGGGGTAAGATGCTGACGGGTGGTGCAGTGCCAGTCCACTGAATGGGCAGGCGGCCGAGCTGTGGGATCAGGATCCCATGGAGTATCAGAGGCTGGTGCTGACCAGGCATGAGGATTTAGATGAGGAGTAGTCAACGAAAGAGCTGGGGGTTGCCGTTACATGCGCATTGGCAACATGAGGATTGAGGGTCTGCGTCATGGCGGTCTGACATGGCAGTTTGCCTTGAATTGGGCAGGTTTGCTTGCATCAGGAGTGGCTGTAAAGGCTGGATGTCTTATGGCTTGAGAGCATGGATTACCAAGCAGCACTGTACACAATAAGTAGTCAAGCGTTTTATTGTTATCTTTGTGTTTCCATGAAACGAACGTGTTCTGCTCCCAATGGACTTTCGGTATTGCGTTACCTTACTCTGGGAACTGCCTCGATTGGTCGTATTTCCAGTTGATGTACGCTTTGTAGTACTGCATGCGTGCAGATGTTATGGGCCTCAAACCGCCGAAAATCCGCCCCCTCATCTCATCCTTCATAATCCCCTCCATACTCAACCGCAAACTCCCTAACAACCCACTCACAAAACCCGTTCCATTCTTTCGTCCACTCCCTCATCCTCTCCGCCCTAGCACCCTGCCCATTCACCCCATCCCTAACATCCTTGCCCCACGCCTTCGCATCCTGGTCCGGCGCGTAGGCCGCCCAGCGGACACTATTCTCCGCCAAACTGCCCAACCCCTCCAACCCCAGATTCTCCCACCCCTGCAACGCCTGCCAGAAATCATGCGTCACACCACTACTCCCGTACCCTAAGACGCCTGGGTCGTCGTTGGATAGACAGCAGGGCACGCCGCGGGCTAGCAGTGCGGGGAGGGGGTGTGCTTTGACCGAGGTGGTCAGACGGAGGACTTCGTTCGAGATGGGGCAGGACTCGATGAGGATTTTCTTGGTCTTTACCATTTCGGTCAACAGAGGGTGTTTGTACAGCGAGAACCCGTGGCCTATCCTCCTCGTCCCGAGAAGGATAGCATCGAAGAGATTCTGATCGGTCTCATCCCCGTCGCCAAGACACTCGCCTGCGTGGAAGAAGAAGGGGATGTCGACACCGCTTTCGACGCACTTTTTCTTGAACCAGAATAATTCCGGAGTGAGATCGCTGAGGGGCCGGCCCATGTCTTCTTGCCCAACGACGTCGTAGCCGCAGATGAGATCTGGGAAGGCGAGTTTCATTTCAATACACTGCTTCATGTGCTCCACTATTTCTTTTTTCTTCCAGAAGCGCAAGGATGTCCAGATGAAGCGGCAGCCCCAGAAACCCTTCCCCTCTTCAGTAGCTTTGAAGGCGGCGAGTTCTTCAGTCCAGATACGGAGGAAGTCTGTGCTATCTGGAATTGGTTCCTCTTGTCCTTCAAGGAAAAAGTCGACAAAGAACATGGAGCGGAAGTCGACCCATTTTATGCCGTCAACGACCAAGTCGTGGAGGAGTCGGCGGATTGCGGGGCGGAAGATCGGTTCGTAGTATTCTAAGGAATTGAGTTGGCGGAAGCAACCGGAAAATTTGCGCCAGATGGCGTCGATGCCGTGGTGGTGGAGGATAGCTTCTTCCTGTGTGATTGTACATTGATCTCTGAGCCAGACTTTAAAGCCTTGGGTGCCTCCGAGGGGAAAAGATTCGGCTGCATGTTTCAAGGCGACAAATTGTGAGGCGGCGTACTCTTTACTCCAGATTGAAGCAGTAGATGCTGTGAGAGTCTTCTTGAAGCGGAACAATACTTCCACATCTTCACCAGCTTTGGGGTCCCAGATCGGCTTGGTTGCTGACATGGCCATTCCTGGTGTTGCCAAAGCATGGTCAATGAGCCAATTCACGTCAATGGTAGCATCCATATGCGCATGCAGCAATGCTCCTTTCGGCATTTTCTTGACAACTTGCCACGATCTCGTCTTCTCCATTTTGTCTTTAGCCAGTGAGAACATCATGCCAGGATAGATATTGACATTGTCACTCCGTTCCAAGTCGTCTTGGAGCTCATTAGTCCATACAGTCGCCCGCTCTTCAGCAAGAATTCTAGACACTATCGTGCATGCCTCGGTGGCCATCGGGGTGAGCGATTGGCGGAACGCATTGTCGCTGCGTTGGGATTTTTCCTGTTCTATCAAGGCTTCCCGGCCTTGGAGATACTTTTGGATGAATTGGTCTTCAAATTGAGGAACGCCTTCTTCAATTTCCCAGTCCGAGATCTCAGACCCAAAATCGGATTCTTGATCTGGTGTGGGCTCCATCTAGGGCCAGAAGAGTAGAGTACGCGCAGGTGCAAAATGTTCTAGATAGTCGGCGTTGGTACTTCACCAATGGGATATCGAATGAAACTAAATAAGACAAGAAAGGCGATATAGGAGATCAACTTTTGTGAAATCGAGAAGATCTTCCTATGGCAAAGTGCCCCATCTACTTTCAGAGAGACGTACGTTTTCTCCCTTGATGCAGCAGATGGTTCAGGCTCCTTCTGGCCGTTCAATACTGCTTCTGAGATGGCGTGCAGCCGTCGGGCTGTAGTCTATCAGCAGGGGTCTTGACCTTGTACAAATGGACACAAAATTCGAGTGCGCAATACATGCCAACAAGGGAACTCCCAAGCATTCTGGAAGCATTTCGACTGTCAGGGGATTTACGAAGGGAAAAACCAAGATGGCTGCTTACCGAATGTTGTTGGTCAATGCGAAAGGACTGCGGCCAGAATTGGAAAGTCGTCGCTTGGTGCTCCCTGAGTCGTCCACTTCCCCCGCGCCTAAAACGGCCCTAGAACACGCTAAGTGAGGAGGGCCGTAGATAAGACTTCTAGGGGAACTTGGGGGACCTTCACTTGGCCAATAGCACACTCCATCCCAAAAACAAAAATCTCCGACCCCCGAGGCTGATTCTGACCTGCCGCTCCGACCCGGGGCCCAATCCAAATATGCAGGCCTGCATCATGCTCACCACGTTACCTTATCTCTGTGCATGGCTTTCTAAGGTGGGGGATATCGCAGACAGATAAAGACCATGGCTACGCCGGCTTGTGGGAATGGAGTCGGCTTGCTCATCCGGTCAACACAGGCCAAGGCCTCAGTATGCGCATTGTTTACCCATACGCAATGGCTACAGATTCGAAGTTGGAGCATCACAATGCCTCATTGGAGCCTCACGCAATCACAAACAACGATCCAGCCCTAGATATCTCCCATGAGCACCACCACGATCATCTTCACCACGATGCCAATGCAGAGAGAGGTCGAGAGGACGAAGTGGTCTACTCCAAAGGCACAACTTTTGAACCGTCCACAATTCCCGAACAGGATCCTCAAGACAACGATTTGCACTGCAGAAAGTACGATGATATTACCAAAGCGGTGATGGACGCCCAGGCGCCCGTTGATGTTGTGGATCAAGAAAAGATCGAATTTAGCTCGACTCCTGGAGAAAATACGCAACATCATAGACTATCGAATTATTACAGAAGATACAAAATCTTTGTTCATCTTTTCTTATGGGTATTTTTCACAGCGTAAGCGTTGTCGAGAATTGTAGAGTCTCGTGCCCAGCGCTGACACTCCCAAAGCTGGTGGATTGCCGGCCTGGCACTCCATGGACACGACCCGTTGAAAACAAACACAGGATGGCTGAAACCTTTCCTCGTTTGGCTTGCCATCAGTCTACGAATACTTTTCTTTCACATCCCCATTACTATCATCACAAAGCCCATGCATTTCACATGGAACAATACTGCCGTCAAACTCGTGGGACTCCTCCCAGATAGGTACAAAGTACCTCTTGGTGGCGCGACAGTTGTTGCCATCATTATGATTGGTGGTTTTGCAGACCCTGAGAGTCAAGATAATACTCGAGCCAATCGTGCTCTTTCTATGTTCGGTCTTGCTGTACGGTCTGCCCATTCACGCGCTGGAGCAACTTAGTCAGGGAATATTGACCCTTGACAGGTCACAATCAGTGTGATGTACGCTACGTCGAAGAACAGGAAAGCCGTACAGTGGCACACAGTGATAGTAGGATTCATCCTCGTATATGTATGTCGCACTTACTGAGCTCCATAGGTGGGGATGTTCCTGCAATTCATCATAGCTCTCTTTGTCTTGAGATCTAGCGTTGGATGTGAGCACCTAAGCCTTCTCACCTACAGTACACTCACGCTGACTTGTCAGACAACATTTTCAACTTCGTATCTGAACTTGCCGGAGACCTACTGGGTTTTGCGAATGCAGGCACAATTTTTCTGACAGACAAATCGGTCCCTAATCTTGGCTGGTTCCTGGTATGCGATCAACTCGAGAGGGCTTTTCGAAAATTTTGCATAATGCTAACGAGAGGCCAGGTCTCTGTTCTCCCTGCCATCGTTTTCTTTGTAGCCCTCGTCCAGCTACTGTACTACAACGGCATTCTCCAATGGTTCATCGGAAAGTTCGCAGTCTTCTTCTTCTGGAGTATGCGCGTCTCCGGAGCGGAAGCAGTCGTAGCCGCAGCATCCCCCTTCATCGGGCAAGGCGAATCAGCTATGCTAATCAAACCCTTTATCGCCCACCTCACGCAGGCCGAACTGCATCAAATCATGTGCTCCGGCTTTGCCATCATCGCCGGATCCGTCCTTCTGGCCTACATATCGCTTGGGGTCAATGCTCAAGCTCTGATCTCCTCATGTGTCATGTCCATCCCTGCGTCCCTTGCAATCAGCAAGCTCCGCCACCCAGAGACCGAGGAAACCTTGACAACCGGTAGAGTGGTCATTCCTGATGACGACGACCATCGGGCAGCAAACGCTCTCCACGCCTTTGCCAACGGCGCCTGGCTTGGCCTTAAGATTGCTGGAATGATTCTTGCTACCCTTCTGTGCATCATCTCCCTCCTAGCGCTCGCAAATGGTCTACTCACCTGGTGGGGACGATACCTGAACATCACCGAACCCCCTCTCACGGTTGAGCTGATCGTGGGCTACGTCTGTTACCCTATCGCTTTCCTGCTCGGCGTTCCGCGGGACGGTGATCTTCTGAAAGTGGCTCAGTTGATCGGGACCAAACTGTGAGTCCCCAATTTTAAGCGGCGATATCCTCACTGACATGGTCCAGGATTGCCAACGAGTTTGTCGCCTATACGGCCCTCCAGACTGATCCCGCCTACGCGGATCTCAGCCCCAGGTCTCGCCTTATTGCAACATATGCTCTGTGCGGGTTCGCCAACATCGGCAGCCTGGGAACACAGATCGGAGTGCTGAGCCAGCTTGCGCCGGGCAGGAGTGGGGATGTTAGTCGGTTGGCGTTTAGCGCGTTGATTGCAGGGGCGTTAAGCACGCTGACGAGTGCGAGTATTGCTGGTTTATTGATTCAGGACCAGGCTGCATATTTCAATCCGAGCGCGAAGAGTGGGTGAAGGACGGGGGTGTGAGAGGGTACTGGGGGTTTATGATGTAGTGTATTCCTATTGTCAACTAATTTAATATGGCTGATGCCCACATGGCCATTTTTGAGTTTTGGTAGAAGTCCCAACGAGGATGGTGAAAGCATTCGAGCCAAGGTGCTAAGTTACGGGAATTTGTGAGTATGCACAGGTGCAATGCGAACAGGTGAGGTGTTGTCGAAGATTCAGAGAAAGTGCTGTGCTATAAGTACAGTCTTACCCAAGCTATCATTCATGGAGCTGTCGTGCCTCGATCGGTGAGTCGCCGATTTGATTGCTGCTTCGTAATCGCTTGGCAGGGAGATCTAACTCCACTGCCACTCCGATCGGCCAAGCTATCAATAACACATTCATCACACCCAACGAAGAAAGAAAGGAAAGCGATTGGAGGGATAATGGAGCGGGATGTTGGATCAGTAGGAATAATTAGAGGGCTCAGGGGGGTTTTTAGGGTAGCTTGAGCCGAGACCCTCCCTACAGGCACTACAGTTGGTCCCCTTCTGCTGCTTACTTAGGTATAAAGTGTGCGGGATGACGTCGGTGGAAGGGGCAGTAGCGCTGGGGAAGAGAGCGACGGAAGCGTAGGGTAGTCAGTCAGATTCGTACCCCTTCCATTGGGCTGCTACTACACTCCTTCCCTACCTTACCTTACTATACCCTCGTACTGAGTGTTGTCAAGTCTTTAGCAGTACCCTAAGAGGTATCGACTACAGATACCATTCTGATGCCATCTACCTTTGCCCGTCTTGGTCTTCATTACTATTCCCCCAAATGAAGTTAATATTAATCTCTTCATACGGACGCTCGTTCATTTGATGCTCCTCTTGCGCCTTCTTCACCTTCCATCCAATCGACCCCACGCCTTCCATCTCTGAATGACAGACCGCCGGGGGAAGCTCAGATGTTGTGGTCACAGGCTCTATGAATGTGTCCCAATCCATCTTCACCGCGCCAAAGACATCCAAAATAAATCCACAAGGCGACGGTGACGGCCGACCCATTCTTCTTACTACCTCAGACGAGCACGCCATCGATTCGGACGACGCCATTCCGTACACTCGCTCCCCCATTCTCGTGCACGACGAGTCAGCCCTCGATCCGGCCAGAATCACCAGTTCAAGTCTTGAAAACGCAGACCTAGACGAAATTACACAATGGAGCCACCGCGCTGAGCTCCGGCAGGTTGACGCTGCAGGAAGCAAGAAACGTACTTCCTCCAAGGTCTCTCCACACCTATCTACCGCAGGTGGGGCCCCTCCAACAAAGCGGTTGCATCGATCTCGAAGCGAGCTTCATTCATCAGCCCCCCATCGACGTCCAGACGACCGAAGCGACCCTGCGCCACTCTTTTTTTCGAACCGTGTCCAAGAACGGCCTGCTCTCCCTTACCGGCTTTCGAGTTCAGAAGCAGGTGGGAGAATGCTGAGTAAGGCCAGTAAGGAAGAAAAAGCAGGATCCAAAATTACACAGCTGGCGAGGAGATCCATGAACCCAGGCAGTCCATCGCGTCCTTCAGGCCCACGGACTCCAAGCGGTAGTGGTCGGAGCTATCTAGGGTTGTCAGGGAAATCCGAATTCAAGTCACCCGATGCGGGAGTACTATCCCACGAGCCCCTCGCTCAGATAGGAGTGGTTGAGTTGTTGGAGCAAGATGAGAGACCAACCTTTATTCTCGACCTTGTCGATCAGGCAAATTTTGAGCCTGGTCCGATCAAGCTGGTGTATGCCAATGCGTCATTAAGAGCTGCCAGTGGTGTCCTCGACAGGATCACAGGCATTGCGGGTCAAGAGTCGCCAGGCTTGACTGCGGCCACAGCCTTTTCCGACTTCAAGGCTTGGTCCGTCAGCTATGTCAGGGACCACGAATCACTCGATGTATCCCTTCCTTCATTTGGCTTTGCTGGAGCTACATGGACGTGCAGCTGCCTAAGAAAAAGGTTCCGAGTGTTCAGAGGATTCCCGAGCTCTCCGCAAGTCATCTACGGCTCGAATCCACCCTCTGTTGGGATCCCATCTTCCTCTTCCAAGGGCAAGGAGAACGAGAATGCAACTGGTGCCAATACCGAAAAGGTGGAGGCCATTGAAGAAGACCCTCAAGACTACTTCGGTCACGTGGTTCCACGCATGCCTGCAAAGCCATCTCGAATCAACAACGGAGACAGATCCCACCAGCGGACAGGATCCGCCTTGAAGATGGGAATGCTTGCAAGCCCCAATGGCGTCCATTCACAGGCAACATCACCGTCGGGGTCAATCTCTGGCTCCTCTTTCGGGTCCCGTGATTATGAAGCAATCTTGCGTGCTGCAAGCGCGGGAGATGTTGATCACTTCTCAATGGCCCCACAAACGAACCAAAAGTTCTTCGACTGGACCAGACTACCAAATTCGCCCGCTTTACCGAGCCATATTCGATTCGCGAGAAGTATTGACTGGGCATCTACTTCCTTAGGTCCGATCGAGTCATGGTCGTCCGAGCTTCGTAGCATGTGCAACTTGATTATGGCGAGTCCGCATCCGGCAGCGATGTACTGGGGCGAGGAGTACGTTGCCATATATAACGAGGCATACATCCTCCTTGCCGGCTCAAAGCATCCGCAATTGATGGGTCAGAGCTACCCGGTTGCGTGGGCCGAAATTTGGGATGGCGTAAAGAGCGTCTTTGAGAGCGCTACCACGACAGGCCAGGCTACGATGAAAGACGATGATTTGTTGTTTATGCAGAGGTCCGGTTCGGACAACTTCCTCGAAGAGACATACTTCTCGTGGTCCATCATACCACTTGTTGGAGCCGATGGGTCTGTGGTTGGCCTGTACAATCCTGCATTCGAAAAGACAAGACGCAAAGTTGCGGAGCGAAGGATGCTCACTCTCCGAGAGCTTGGCGAGAAGACATCTACGGCACGAGATCTGAAGACTTTTTGGGCGGAGGTCCTAAACGGATTGCGATACAATGAAATGGATGCGCCCTTTGTCTTGTTATATTCTGTCTCGGATGATATCGATAGCGACTCGCAGTCGTCTATGCAGACGAGCAACTTGGCAGGACCAAAGTTGTGTGTACTTGAGGGGTCCCTTGGTGTACCAGATGGTCACGCGGCCGCAGCCCCCATCATTGACCTAAGGAACGGATCCGAGTATTTTGCGTACATTTTCCGCAAGGCTATAAAGACTGACCAACCGGTATATCTATCAGTGAAAGAGAATACCCTTGAACCTGACCTCTTAAAAGGTATCGAGTGGCGTGGCTTTGGAGACCCATGCACAGCTGCCGTTTGCTGCCCTATCCATTTAACCGGGGGCGAACAGACCTTGGCATTTCTACTCATGGGCATCAATCCTCGAAGACCATATGACGATGACTATAGTCTGTATGCACAAATCCTCACCAGGCAACTGGCGACAGCGATGGCATCTGTGGTCCTCTTTGAAGAGGAAATTGCACGAGGTAGAAGGGCTGCAAAGCTCGCAGATCTCGATCGGATTGCACTATCGGAGCAATTGGCAGTGAGAACGAAGCAAGCCGCTGAGAGTGAGACAAGATTCACCCGCATGGCTGAACTCGCTCCGGTTGGTATATTCATTGCAGACTCGAAAGGCAAGATCACATACTGCAATGAGAAGTGGTATGAGATCTCCAAGGTACCCCACGGTTCCGACACCACAGATACATGGATGGCTGCTATCATGGATGAGGACAAAGAACGGATTGAGGAGCTGTGGAGGGACCTTGTACATAAAGGCATTCCTCTTGATACCGAGATACGTTACAAGACGACTTGGTTGGATCAGAACGGGAACAAAGGGGAGACGTGGGTTTTGGCCAGTGCATACCCGGAGAAGGACGAGGCTGGCCACGTAAAGGTAATTTTCGGCAGCATCACAGACATCAGCCAGCAGAAATGGGCAGAACATTTTGAGAAGCGGAGGATGGAGGAGGCGGTAGAATTGAAACGTCAGCAGGAAAACTTCATCGACATTACAAGCCACGAGATGCGGAATCCTCTCAGTGCTATTCTCCAGTGCTCCGACGAGATCACTACCTCACTCACTGATCTGAAGGCCAACCGCTTTCCTAAAGGTGCTACAGAGGAACTCACGCAGAATGCTATCGAAGCGTCCGGCACTATTGCTCTATGTGCGCAGCATCAGAAGCGCATTGTGGATGACATTCTGACGTTGTCCAAATTGGACTCAGCGCTGTTGTTGGTCACACCTTGCGATGTTGTTCCAAGGACTGTAGTCCAGCGAGCGTTAAAGATGTTTGATGGTGAATTGCAGTCACATGATATTGCAATGCACTTTCGCATCGATGAATCAGTCGACAAGCTAGGTATAGAATGGGTCAAAATGGATCCATCCCGGGTCCTCCAAGTGCTCATCAACCTCACGACAAATGCAATTAAATTCACGTCGACACAGCAAAAGCGGATCATAAATGTGACTCTCGGCGCATCTCTGGATCGTCCCTCGGCGAATGGAGTCGTCTCATATTTCCCTACACGTTCGAAACGAAAGGATTTGACCCAAACCCCTGACTGGGGCACTGGCGAGAAGGTCTACATACACTTTGCCGTAGAGGACACAGGTCGCGGATTGACCGACGACGAAAAGCAAATGTTGTTTTTGCGCTTTTCCCAAGCAAGCCCTCGAACTCATGTACAGTACGGAGGATCTGGTCTTGGACTCTTCATTTCACGTGAGTTGGTCGAACTTCAAGGCGGAGAGATTGGTGTTGCTTCGGTAGCAGGAGAAGGCAGCAAATTTGCGTTCTACGTCAAAGGGAGAAGGTCCACTGCACCACAAGATGAGATGGACCAATTCCCTGGAGCCGGTGCACGGAAAAGTTCAGCAACTAAGTACAGCAGCCTACCGCTATCACTCAAAGCTCCTCGTGCTTCGACAGACGGGCCTTTGAGCTCGCGGTCCACTCGCCATCAACGAACTGACCCAAATGGTGGTAGCCTAAAGATTTTGATTGTAGAAGACAACCTCGTCAATCAAAAGGTCTTGGGAAGGCAGCTACACAACATTGGCTACGTGGTCCACGTGGCAAATCACGGTGGAGAATGCCTTGAACGGCTACAGGAGTCAACTTTCTGGAAAGGCAACAGTGAGGGGTTGGAAATCAACGTGATCCTGATGGACCAAGAGATGCCTGTGATGGACGGTCTGACGTGCACACGAGAGATACGAAAGCTGGAGGCCAATGGGGATGTGACGAGGCACGTGCCGATCATCGCCGTCACTGCCAATGCGCGCAGCGAGCAGATTGATACGGCCATGGCGGCCGGCATGGTTTGTCCACCCAATCTCCTCCACATAGCCACCCGCTGACTTGGTACCGCAGGACGATGTCGTCTCGAAGCCCTTCCGCATCGGGGACCTCACCCCCAAGGTCGAAGAACTGGCAGACAAGTTCCCGAATCCCACCTAACGATGTTAAGTCTACTGCATGCAGCCACTCCTTTGTAAAGCATCGCACGGCCCAGCGAGGCGCTGGGTATCACTCTCAATGCATAGCCGGCTCGAGACGGGGTAGTTTTGCATAGTCGAGCGAGCAGAGATATGTACTATAGCCAATGGAAGCATGTCCGAAGTCTAGTCTTGCAGCACCGTTCTCTTTGCGGCTTTGCGGGAGCCGGGCAAGCTCAGTTCCTCCCGCTCAATACTAATTCCTTGCTGGCATTTTCAGGAGACGACATCCATTCACCTAACCCCAAGGCTCGGAGGCGGGTAGCAAAGGCGCCACGGACAGCTAATCTACAGTCTCCTTCCTTCCGAGTCCCCAATCTGATAAATTTTCCTGCATGGGCACCGGCACAGGAAAGCTCCAGACCTCGCACAAACACTCCTATTCCGTCCAACCAACCCCCTCGCAGTCGAGCCCCCAAAACCCTAAAAATCGCACGTCTCGAAGAAGGAAAATCTCGCCGCACGAACCAAGACAGCTTCACCCGCATGCCCCTACGACGCCGCACGCCCTACCGTTCCTCCCCCACCCCCCTTGGCGGGCGAAAACTCACGTCCCAGCATCCCTGCAAAGCGGATGTACTTCGTGCCTCCGAACAGTGGGGGTGTCCACAGCATTTCTTAGAATGAATATCGCGCCTCCCGTAATGGGACACTGGCGCTCCGTCTTCTTCTCTTCTAGGGGTTCGTGTGCCGGCTGCTGTGATGCCTGGAGCGTTGCTTTGTTTTGTTTGTAAGGGATTGTAGGAAGGATGCCAGGGCGCCGGGGAGGGGGGTTGGTTTGGATGGGTGTTGGTTGTGATGGGGGGCTTTCTTTGATGGGTAGTCTTCATTTGTCGAAGGGGGTGGGGTATGGGCGGAATTGTTCAAGTCCGGTGGTGAAGAATGGAGGAACACTGCTGGCGGGCTGGCGGGGCGGGGGGCAATGCGTGGGGGTTCAGTTGGGTTTGGAAGGGAGTGGAAGGGGGCGGGTCTGTACATGTATATATTTCTTTTGTTACAGGACTGTGGATAGGGTTTGGATGCGTTATGCAGCATTGGCTCTCCGGCTTCTTTGGCCCATCCCCTGGTTCACTGTTGAACATCTTTCCTCCTGCTCATCCGTCGGGGGCACTGAATCGTGCAGTCGTTGACGAAGCCGGCGGTCGTCTGTTGGGATGTGTTTGGGTTCTTTTCTCAATCCGTGATTTCTTGAAGGTCTGATACTCAGCCCACTCGCGGTGTCCGAGGATCAAGAGGTACTCTGAGTACGGGGGCAATCGTTCGGGTCTGAAGGGCTCCCTCAAATGAGGGGAGGTGGAAGGCCGGTAGCCTTTTCCTTGGGTTTGATTGTGACTACATTGATGCAGTCTACCATGGCTGGACTTCGTCTGGTTTCGGTTTCTCGACGCGGACTATTTTGTCGCAATTCAAGAGGCAATACGGATCGAAAGATTGTTTGAGCTGTGGGGAGCAGAGCGAGACATTAGCTGCTGGCTCCATGACGGCAATGGTGACGGCAATGGGAGCCGTACCTTTCTCATCGCGTCAACCGCAGACTCTCCCATTTCATGTGCGAGGTAGTCTCTTTTGATCAGACCGACACCGTGCTCGCCGGTAACGGTGCCTTCCATCTCGACCGCACGCTTGACCATGCGATGCACGACGTCTTCTGCGATCTTGCGTTCTTTGTCGTTGAATAGGAGAATGGCTGAACCATCGATTAGGTTGTTACATTCGGAGGGATAGAAAGCTCTCACCGTGGAAATTGCCATCCCCAACATGCCCAACCACTGTGGCCATAAGACCGCTCCGGCCCATGTCCTCCTTCGTTTCCTCGATGATGTCGGGTAATCTGCTGATGGGTACCGCGACATCAGTAGTCCACACATGATCGCTCTCATCTCGTCTCTTCGCCATAACACTCCACAGCGCTTCTTTCCTCGCGCTCCACAGCTCAGTAGCCTCATCGTCGCCCTTTGCGAAATCAAAACTTTTGCTTCCTCTAGCTTTGGCCAACTTTTGAACAATACCAATCTGCTCCTTCACGGCTGATGGAGTTCCCGCGAATTTAAAGAACAAGGTCGGCGCTTCCTTCCACGTTCTGCTCGTCGAGCCGCTGTCGTTGATACAGCGCATTTGAATATCATCTAAGATTTCGACAGCAGCTATCGGGATTCCCTCGCCAACAACTTCCCTCACGCACTGCGCGGCTTCGCGAATACTGCCGAAACTCGTCACAGCAACGCTCTGGCTCTTGGGCTTTACTGTAACTTTTAATGTTGCCTCTGTAACCAACCCCAGTGTGCCTTCACTTCCAACAAAAATTCGCGTGAGATCATATCCTGCACTGCTCTTGCGCGGTCGTTGTCTCGTTTTCACCACTGTCCCATCGGCCATGACGACCGTTAAGCTCAGCACCCACTCCTTCATAGTACCGTAGCGATACGCATTAGTGCCAGAGCAGCCGGTCCCAACCATGCCGCCAATCATGGCACCTGGGCCTGGATCAGGCGGGAAGAATAGGTCGTCTTTTCCCAGCTCTTCGTTGAGTAGTTCCCATCCTAGTGCTGGCTGCACAACGACATCAAGATCCTCTTTATGCAGTTGTAGAATCTTGTCCATCCGCCCGAAGTCGATGCAAATCCCGCCTCGAGTGGCGGAGAAATGCCCTTCCAAGCTCGTGCCACCGGAGTATGCGGTCACGGGCATTTTTCTCGTATGGCACACTTTCATGATCCTACTGACTTCTTCCGTGGTGCTTGGACGGATGACCATGGCGGGCCTCTCGTTCTCTTTTGTGTTGTATGATGACCAGTCGGAGCCAGAGCGGGACGCCCTGTCGCTCTCGTCCTCGGAGACATGTTCCTCGCCCACGATAGCTACCATGTCCACCCAACAAGCTTCGAGATTCTTCTTTGACGTATCATGCTTAGGCTTTTCCGACATGTCCAGGGGCGTAGTAGAATGCGGGGACTTTTCGTAGGGTCGATAGGAGCCGATGACATAGCAGAACAATCCAAAGATCAATGTTGCTTCGTGAGATCAGCAAGAAGCAATTCGGTGTTGGAAAGAGGTATCTGACCAATGGTGATTGAGCTATTGCGAGCAAAACTGGTCATTGGTTTGCTTTGAGCTAAGAGAGCCTCTTCCTGACGCTGGCGTTGGATTCTTTGGGCAGTACTTTCATAGAGCTGGCCTCTGAAAGACTTTTGGAGAGATTCGTCAGATCTTCTGGAGGAGGTATGAAAAGCATTTCTGCTGCTGGGGAGGAGGTATCGCCGTATGCGTGGAGCATTTCGTATGCTCCTCAATAACGTCTTTGGTGAGCTGGTCACTCTAAGAGACATTTTTGTAAAATGTCTGAAGCTTTTCAGCAGTACATGAACAATATATACATGATTCAGTACCCATGTCCGTTCAAAGCGGAGAAAATGATGGAAGAGACCCAAGGAGATATTTCCGCTTTTTCGCTTTTCCGCTTGGCTTGGCCCGCCGCTAACTACAACGAGCGAGGGGAGCATCTATTGGATGCACAGATCAAGTCGCGTGTTGCTGTCCGGAGTCAAGAAGGGCTTCATGTCATGCCTGGCGCAGCCGCCTTACGTCTCATTATACGGCTGTCTGACAGGTGCTACAACTAGGTAATTCGTTGAGAAAGATGATTTTCGGCTTCTTCAGAACCTGCATGGAGCCCCCAAGCCCTTAAGTAAATCGCCAGTATCAGCTTCTCTGACCCTATTGTCTTTTCATGCCAGGCTTCTTCTTTGTCCTTAAGGCAACAAGGAACGCAAAACGGTTACTTGGACTCTGCCAGCCGTCGTCTAATCTTGACCGGTGAAAAGATGGCTTCCTCAAGTGAATCTACCAAAGAAGGATTCTATGGGTATCCCAAAGCCAGAGAAGGACCAAAGACAGCCTATGTGGACCTCCCAAGCTCAAACCCTGTGCTAAGAGGCATACCTTTGGCAATCGCTGGCTCAGCGTGGGCACCTCCGATGGCAAAGGTAGCCTTCTGCTGAACCAAGTTAGTGCCTCAACATTCACTACACTCTCGAGCTTCTTATGGAGTAACGCCGGCTTTGGCAGTCTGAGGAATATCAAGGAGCTTGACTATTATGAGCCTCGATACAACCCGACGGTCATTCCCGTTGCTCCTGAATCTGGGATTGACGCCTCGTCGACAAGCAACAATGTCCCAGCATACCGAGGTACGAAGGTATCTGCAGGTCGGCAACTCAGTGTTGCCGACTATCATGCTGCTTTTGAAGCGGGCAAGGTCACGCCAACAGCAGTTGCCAAAGCCTTGCTGAGATTGCTTACTACAAACCCTAAGCACAAGGTTGCTTTCTTGGCTATTGTAGAGGACCAAGTTCTTGAGGCAGCCGAGCGCTCAACCATTCGGTACAAGGAAGGAAAGGCACTGGGTCCACTGGATGGCATCCCTATGGGCGTGAAAGGTGAGAACTCGGGACTATTTTCGGGACGACCTGAGAACAATTTACCGAATCAACGTTTACATTTTCCCATTTCTTTTTCTCTGATGAAATACTCCTTGGCCGCTTGAAGTAGCCAGAACTCCAGTGTCACAATCTACCCTCGCGTCCTTAGGTTCCCTTATGTCATTCTTTTGTCCTCAAAAGTTTTCATTCGATCTGTCTTAAGACGAGCCAAGCCTGCCTTTAGACAGGTTGAGTGGAAGATACTAACAGTCTGTACAGACGAGGTGGACCTGCACGGCCACTACAAAAACCTTGGATCCAGTAAAGTTTTCACTCACCCCGACGAGATTACAAGCTGGTGTGTGCAGAAATGGGAAGACGCCGGCGCCGTTATCATCGGAAAACTCAACATGCACGAATTAGGCGTCGGTATGGCCATTCACCTCCAAATTCCATTACCTTTTCCCCGTGTCACAAAACCCTGACAATCCAATCCAGACACAACAAATAACAACCCCACCACGGGTACCCCTCTCAACCCATACAACCCCAACTACTACACCGGCGGCTCATCAGGCGGCTCCGCATATACTGTATCCTCAGGCCTCCTCCCCATAACCCTTGGCGTGGACGGCGGAGGCTCAATCCGCATTCCCTCCAACTTTTGCGGCATCTACGGCCTCAAGCCTACTCACAGCCGCGTCTCCTGCTTCCCCACTATCAGTACCGGCCTCTCAAACAGCGTGGCCGGCCCAATGGCCGCAAACATGGCGGACTTAGAAGTCGCCTACCGTTCAATGGCTACCCCGAACCCTTCCGACCCGCTCTCATCCCTTTTCCACCACCCTATCCGACAAAAGGCCCCTCGCGCCAAAATTATAGGCATTTACACCCCTTGGTTCGAAACCGCTGACCCCGTCGTCCTCAACCTCTGCCACGAAGCCCTTGCCCACTACACTTCCCTCGGCTACACCATAGAAGAAATTCACCTTCCGCATCTTCACGCAGGCCAGATCGCCCACGGTAAGTAAGTCCCTGAGCCTCCCCAGCCCTCTTTGTACAAAAAGTGGGTATCGAGATATCTTCGGCAAACCTCTCGCAAAATCTCTCTCACTCCTCATCGTCTTGCCCCAGAAAAGTAATGCTAATTCCGACATTCACGATAGCTATGGCAATCCTCACCGAAATGTTCACTGCCACGCCGTCTCTCTCGGGCTTCTCCGCAGCGACCAAGATCCTCCTCGCCGTTGGCGCGCAGACCCCCGCCCGTGATTTTTTGCTTGCGCAGAAGACACGGGAGATGCTCATGCAGCACCTTGCCCACCTCTGGCAAATGCATCCGGGGATGCTAATAGTTACGCCCACAACTCCGAATGCCGGGTGGCCTATTGGGGGAGGGGATTTGAAGAATGGGGTCAGCGATGCGAATACCAGTGTGAGGACGATGACGTTTGTGTGGCTGGCAAATTTCACAGGATGCCCTGCTATTAGCATTCCGGTAGGTCTGGTGAAGGGAGGCGATGGTAAGGTGCCAGTTGGGTTGATGGCGATGGGGGAGTGGGGTGATGAGGAAGAATTGATGGAGTGGGGCAGGGAGGGTGAGGAATGGGCTTGGGGGGAAGGGAGGATGGAGAGGCCGGAGAATTGGGTTGATGTTTTGGGATTGGCAAAGGGAGATGTATAGAAGCTTTGGGCATGAGAGGTAGGAAACGGGGCACTTGGGTCCGAGAGTTTTGTGCTGTATCACTTCTTTCGTAAATGGCAACATGAACGTCTAGTGTACATTTATGCAATCGTACTGCAATCGTATATGGGGTATATACCTCGAAAACCAGTCCTTACTTAGAATTCCACCAGCCTCACAGGTACTGTTAATCAGGCAATGTTAGACAATGAAACCTGGGAACAAATGATGGCTTGAAAAAGGAGGAGGCAAAAGTGCAAGAACTTTTTCCGACTGCGATGTTTTGATCCGGGCCGACAACAGACCGTTCGGCCTTGTCCCGGGAATAATTGCCACCTTCGAATCAACGCTCGGACCACGAGGCTGCCTGAAGCTCAATGGGAACCCACCAACACCTCCAACATCCCCAACATCTCATCAGCCATTGAACCCTCAGCTTCACAATCACAACAATGGTAACACCGACCCACATGCAATTCACACTCACCGCAAGCTCTGTCCATAAAAAATCCCCATCGAGCAATGAAGACAGCAAGACATCAACTAACCGTAGCGAAGCCACCAAACCCTCAACCCCTCCTCCCCCAATTCCTTCCCCCCAACCCCTCCACACCACGCACAATTAAACACCACTCCCCGCACCTGCACATCATCGCCGAACACTCGGTAGGATTCGCACCACCGAACGGGACCGCGTAGCGGCCCCGGCATACTCCCAAAGGGGTAGTTCGGGGGATGATCGATCATGCACGACATCGCTAGACCTGCCGGTGCAAACAACCTCGCCCCCACACACACCCAGACTCACACTTGGCCCCCTGGCTCCCGACTCGCCCCCCCACTCGTTGCTTTCCCAAAGGGGTGCCCGGTCGGTAGGTACCAAGGCCTAACCCTTTTTGGCGTAGATTATGGGATGGTGGATTACGCGATGGAGCAATCAATATTGTGCGCGGACCGATAAGAACACGCAATGGTCTCGCAGGCGCTGTTGGGTTTGGGCATTGTGATTCTGCCGATAAAGGCTTGTCGAGCCAAGCCGAAAGGTCCAGACTCCAAGCGTCGATACCGTTTAGGCTTAAGGTGCTGACGCCAGTAGCACGGTGGCGGCGGGAGTTGCCTGGGCTGATCGGGTCGATCGAGATTCGGAAGGGGGGAAGGTTTGCTGTGGACGAGATTGGGGTAAGTTACAATTCGATAGTGCTACGCAGTAGAAACAGGAACGGAAGGTTGTGTGGGAAAGGGTGGGCTGGGTGATGGGGTAATTGGAGGGGGGGCGTTTCTGGAGCCGCGGCCAGGGCTTGCATGGATGGGCGGAAGGAACCGTGCTGTCTCGCTCGTGGTGTGCGACTCTTTTTTATTTTTATTTTTTTGACATGATCTGCTGCGGGGATGACGGAGTGTCATGTAGTTACCTGGGGTATTTTGGGAATCGGAATTGAGGGCGTGTATGGTGTAGAGAGCCAGGGGCATGAGAACCGTCTCTGCAATTCTCATCGAGATGGGCAACCCAGACATCATCTCATGGCTTTTCCACTGGAATCTGGCTGCATGAGCCAGTGATTGCTATGCGACCCGAGTAGCGGTCGTGCCAATCTCGTCGATGTATCCTGCATCACCACTAGACGGCCACATTCATTCTATGCTGTATTGGCGGGTCGAAGGGGGGTACCTCCACATCAAGCCTCAGTGGCTCCATCGACAGCAGAGCTCGAGATCGAGATCGAGTGGCGTGAATGAAAGCGAAGCGCGAGTGAGCACGAAGCCTTCAGGTTGCCGTCGAGGCTCTGTCAATGCTGTTTCGCGCCCATGTTCGTTCTCGACACGTGTTTTGAATTAGGTACTCCATCGAAAATGCCCCTCTCTCAACGTTGTGGTACGATCGCCCAAACCTTATAATAAGTCTTCGGAAAATAATTAAAGTGTGCATGGACCTCTTCTTGTTGCGCGAGATATAACATGTCCGAAACATGAAGAGCCTCATCAGTGTTGGTTGTTGGTACTTGCCAACGGAGCAATATCGCTCTGGATATTTTTCGGACATGGCACTTGCGAGCGCGTTCGGGTACTTAAGCTTACGCTACGAGGCAGCCGGTGGGGAAAGTACCGTTTGTCTCGACTAAGTCTCTAGAGAGTGTGCAAGCAGCTATTGGACCCCAATGGGGCCGAATGCAGGTGCTTTATAACACACGGGGCGCTCAGGGCCTTCCCACGGGAGAAGACAAAAGATTGGATGATGAGTGATGCTGGATCTGAGGAAACCATTATGTACTTCTATCGGGTAACATCTAATAAAATATGGGAGAGCGTAAAGAGCCGGGACCGTAGCAAAGAGAACAGATAAGCAACGACGCCTTCTACCGTAGATATGCCTGCAGAAAACTTTTGTGGAGACGTAACGCCAACGCTAAGCAGCAGTCCGCTCGCTTTGTTAGGAAGTAGTTGGTGCAGAATGGTAGTACAGAACAGCGGGAACCAAGGACCGCTAAGAGCACCGCTCGAAAGGAGCAGGTTGTTCAACCGTGCGCAACAATGAGTTAGGGCTGATCATTAGGAGTATCGGTGAATCGACGATGGCGACTCCATGTATATCAAATTTATTACGGCAGTCCGTAGCCAAAGTCGTGTTTTGAGATTGATCAAGGTGGGAAATTTCAGGGGTGCCGGTCTCGAGTGGTTTGCTGGAGACCCGAATCATGCGGTAGGCATCTTCGTCGTCTGCGCCATCACGCGTACCCCAAGCAGTCTGGATAATTTCAAATCTAGATTAGCATACCTTCGGCGTACCAGAGAATGCAAAGGTGGATTTCATCATGCCGGGAGCATCTCGACTTACCACGTTGAGGGATAGCATGGCCTTGGCCTTGATTAGGCCGTGCAAATAGCCGAAAACGATGGACACCGGCAACAAAAGAAAGTCGGCCGGGTACCGTATGTAATGGCCCATCAGCTTGACGAATTTACTGATAAAAATCCAAATGGATAGTGCCACGATGCCAGCAAGTCTGGAATCGTAATCCCAATCCTTGGTACTTGCATAGTAGCAGTACAGCAACAAGCTGTCCCAAAACAATGCCCAATGAGCAATAGTGGTCTGATGAACTGCATATGTACTCCAAGGCTGACTCCTGCACTTGACGTCAGTCAGGAACGAGATTGAACCTCTCAGCTCCGAGTCGTCAAAGGCCCCGCGTAGCTCACCTCCAAATGTGTCGATCCCAAAACATGCTTGTGATATTGCTCCGCCAGTTGCTGCGAGACCATCGGAGGCACTGCTTCACAAAGGTAGGATTATCTTCCAACGTAGTCAGAACCTCGGCCTCTTTGTGGTACTGGTATGCAATCTTCTTGTTATGAGACACCAGCCATCTCGTCATGAAGTTGTCGTCGTCAGCGTTAAGACGATATCGACCAAGCCATTCTTCATTCGTGAAGTGGTGTTTAAATTCCTCGTCCTTGAGAATGTTGCTTCGATAAGCTACAGTACGCCCAGACAGGCATGGGAGACCGCCATCCATATACATGCAAGATGCGCAATCAAAATTCCTTCGTTCCAAGTAGAGAGCATTGAGGTATCCATAGACCCGCTGCTGGAATGTGGGAGATTGGGCACGTCGAAGCCTTTGATTCGTTCCGACCCCGCCGTAGCGCTCGTCTTCGAAAGGAGCCAGAACCCATTGAAGCAGCTTGGGAGGCCAGAGGACATCGTCGTCGGCGAAGACGGTAATGTCGGTACTGATCTCGGGTATCGCACGGACCATCTGACGCCGCTTGTTGGGATACGCCACACTGCGTATTTGAATCCTTGGGGTATCCATCTTCTTGACCATCAGTCGTGCTCGTTCCACATTTGCGTCGATTGTGACCAAGATGATTTCGAAAGGTTCAGTTGCGAGTATACTGCTTATCGTCTCCCAAAGAAAATCCCCGTCTCCGTCGATGGCAGGTATGACGACGGTAACATCTTGCGAAGTCAAGTGTGGACTTTCCGGTAGGGGTATAGGCCGCAAGCTGCTAAAGGCAAAAAGGTTGACTACCAAACGGAGATATCGATACGCACTTGAAACGTGTTGTCAGTAATGTCGATAGTCGAGGACGAACGGAAGGGTTGCAGGAGCGACATACAACAATGAAAAAAACAATTCGACAGTGGAAAACATGACGGGATGAAACGAGTGAAATGGATGACCATGGTACAGGAAAAGCATAGGCCATGACACAGAGCAAAACACAGAGAGAATGAGAGGGTAGGTAAGGTCTAATAATCGAAATAGTAGACTACACGAGATGATGAACTGTGTCGAAGCTTGTCCTGGCCCACTAGCTTATTCGCGTAGGGACTGTGGCTTTTTCAGTGATGTCGCGCAAGGCCCTCGGGCCCCCAGACTCGTACTGCGGGGACCACCCGACTTTGGCGTGGAGCGAAAGCCCGACGTGGGAGAGCATTCCTGTTGTTTAAGCCCAAAAATGTGGAATAATCAGATCACCTGTCCCACCCGCTGTTCGCCATTTAAAGTGATTAGCGGGAGACCTACTGCATAGCCCTTATGCAGAGCAGGGAAAGGTGGTGTGCAGGGTAGGCAAGCCAATAGTCAAACAAAGTCCAACAAGAGGAGAGGTTGGGAGGTTCAGAAGGGAGTTGGAGGTCGAGCCGCAATTAATTGTTTTGTTAGTCGCGGAATCTATTTCTCGACCCCGCGCCCCTCTTTACTTACCTACCCCCCGCCCCCCCCAAAAGGGCTCTGGACTCGCTGGCCAAGCAGTGGAGGTCAATGTGGATGATGCTATTTTCACCGTGGCATGATTTCTCTGCTTCATCAGCAAGCAATGGAGCTGTTTAGGGGAGTGCAGTAGACATCTTGCATACGTTGCATCTTCGCTCAAGCAGACCCCCAACAACCCCGGAGAAATGAAGAGCTCGTGGCAAATTGCCAATTGCCAATCGCAACTGTTGCTGCATTCCACATTTGGGAGACCCACAGTGGTGGCCAACTTGTGGGTAACACAGGAGACATCAGGGCTCTGCGCGTAGTCGACTTAAATTTAGGAAAGGCCATTTTTCCGCTTTTGCTTCATGCGCCATGATGTTGCACTGGTAGCTCGCGTTGAAGCTCGTGTAATTCGCCCACAAGAACTGTCCGAGCCCGATACAATCGATCATCAATGTTTCGTGCACCAGACATGGGAAGCAGATGCACTGTGACGTCCCCCCAAAGGTTCTAACGAATGAGTTCCATAAATATGACGCTGGTTCGGCGAAGCAACCTCAATGCAGTCATAGGACCGCTTGCAATGCCAATGAAGCGCCTAGTAGTAAGTCCCGTCGTGGCGCATACTGCTCAGCAACCTACCGTCAAGATGGGTTTTTTCTGAACTTCAATAATGAGATGAGAGCCTGTGTAAGACTACCTACGTCTTAAGGTCTTCAAATCTGTAAATCGCTCTTGTCGCCAGTAAGACTCGTGCGAATTAATGAGGCCCGTGCAGAAACCGGCACCAAAACCCGAATGTCGAAGACTAGATCCAGAGACCTACTTGCAGAGGAACTTATGCAGGCAACCCAAGCACTATTCCCTTATCAATCTGCCCTGATCGGCCGGCAAAGCAGATTCCGACTTCCCCCCGTAGTGCCCGCTGTATGGAACGTGCTTGTGCTGTTGTGCATGCATGCGTTCCGAATCGACCAGGCATAGGCAGTCAGTGGCGGACTAATCAGCTTGGTGGCAATCTCTCATCTCGATCGTCGTGGTCGCCAGAGCCACTCGTCCCTCTTGAACTTGACATTGAAATTCGCCCCTCCAAAGATGCCCACTGCCCCATAGATGTCCAATAGCCCATCCAATCCCTCGACACCGAGATCTTTGCTCTTGTCCAGTTCTTCATGGAGATTCCACCCACCTTCTTTATTCCCATTCCGCGTGAAGAACACCTCCACCTTAGTCAAGGCGAGAGTGTGTTGATCAGCACCATATTCAGGAGGGCCGTCGGGAATAGCAAAGGACATGCCTAAGCCAATCGTATCACCTGCGTGGATAGGCGAGGTGAAGTCTTTTCCACCCCAAGTATCGTTGACGTAACGACGACCGTCATCACTGTGAACTGCCAGACTGCCGCGCTCCCAGCCTGGCATCCGCCACGAAGGGTATGGCATGGCGCAGTACCCAATGGCAATCGAGCACTCATCTCCATTGTTCCCATGACCGAACGATTCCACATCCACTTCGAAATATATCGTCTTGGTACGCTTTGTTCTTGTGGGAGAATCGGCCGACGCGAAATACAGAGGCGACGCGGTCAGTAAGCACGCGTCTTTCGCACCAGCTCGGGTTGAGACTTTCCACAACCCTGTTCTCGGCATTAGGAGGTCGCTTTTGTATTCTCGGGGCTTCATTAGTCGTATGTCGCCGTTCTCGACGGCGGCAAATTGGGCGTCTGTGGGATGGTGCGGAAGGACCAACGGGTTGACTCTGCACCAATCGTGGGCCCGATCTGCATCCATAGCATCGGCGTTGCCCGCAGAGCCTCTCTCGTGGCCTAGCGAGGGAGGAGGCGGTAGGAGAGAGTTGTCGGGGATGACAGTCCAATCATGATATGGTGGAGTCTCGGTGTAGTCGGGAGGTGGTGGAGTTACTCCGGGTTCCTTATGACTTGGCGGGGGCCCAGGTGGCGGAGCGTACTCTTCTTGGCAACCCGGTGGTGGAGCCATAGGCAGAGCATATTCTATGTGTGAAGGCGGTGGCCCTTGCGGAGGTTGATACTGGGATTGGTGAGAAGGCGGAGGGTCTGGTGGGGAGGCATAAGATTCGCCAGTAGACGGTGTAGTATACGCTTTCGGATCTATGGACGAGCTGGCGCCTGTGCTTTCTCGAAGATTCGCTCCTCCAATGGAGTCGGGGTGATCGCCTTTGAGACATTTGAAAAGGCCCATGGTTCCTGCCTGATGCCCAAAGATGGTGGTGAGCTGACACGAGCAATGCGCAGCGAGTAGCGATCGCAGGAAATTGGGGAGTAGAGAGTGGATGAGCAAAGTGTTAGGGGATGGAAGACATGTGGTTGAAGTAAGAGTGTGATGGGATATGTGTGCGGACCGTTTCTCCTCACCGCCTCTTTCCCAACATTCGATTGGATCTCTCTGTAATTTTTGATCTGCTCCCGCCGGCAGGAACTTCCTCACTTCCTTTACTACCCGTACCTGGCGCTAGCAGCTAGATCTGTACAAGAATTATATATGCCCGCCTGTCGAGGGGGTGGTCTTATCATTCATTGCTCACGCAAACCAGGTGCGAAGCATACAAGTGATTGATCAGACATCTGCACTTGGACATTCTGGCTTAAACACAATGATATGTCCATGGATGAAATCCTTTCCCATGTGGTCTTGCCCTTAAACATATTGCGGACTGGGTATCAAAGTGAATGCTGATCTCCAATACTCCGCTATGAGTCTGCTTCGTCCTTTGTACACTCGTTCATTCAATCTAGCACCTCCATCTCCACCCGCCTTATGTACAATAGTACGCATTCTGCGCCAGGGTATAGCATTAGACAAGAAATAAAGACTCGCCGCTCATCAATTCCGCAAAAGTCACGTCCCTCAGGTCCGCCAAGGTACTCGAGTTCGATATGCCCCCTTTCCATTTGCTCTCCTCATCCAAGGCTTCTTTCAACGTGAGAACATGCCGGCGAAGGAACGGCGTAATGAGTCCAGTGGCTTTCTTGACCTCGTCGTGCGTCGAGACCCAATATTTTGCGTCACAAATCCTCTGTGCTTTAAGTCCATTGTGTGCGCCAAGGTTCAATTGCTTCGCACTGATCCTAATATCGTGAAGGCCGTGAAGCAATGCTGTTGTTCTCAATGGCGGATTTGCAGCAGGCAGGCAGCGGAGATCTTCTGCGTGTATTCCATGAGGCGTGTATACGACCGCCTCGGCCGCCGGCGAGACTTCCGAACTCCGTTTCTTACTCTTGGAGTTCAGGTTGAAGGAGACCATGATTGCCGAATGATAGTACAATGAATCGCTGTCATTCGCGATCCTGGATATGCCAAGCCAAGTGGGTAAAGGGTCGAGCGATGTGTCTCTCCAGTCAGACCGATCTGCCGAGAAGGGAGGTGTGTCGAGGACAAGCTTGAAGTACCTCCAAGATCTGATCAAAATCGCCGCCTCTTTGGTTGCGAAAATTGGTGTTGCCGGGTCGAGCTCAAGCAGAGTGTGCTGGTTGCAGTGGTCCGTGAATTCGTGCGATACGACAACGGCATCTATGTACGATTTGCTTGCTCCCACATGGGATGCATGACGGCTTGCCCTGTCATGTTCATTTTGGGCAATCTGCTCGCAGTCACGCAAACACTCATTCAGCTCGTTGATGGTCTGAACACTGGACTCGATGACATGCCACTGGCTCGAGAACCAGCGAGCCAAATCCGATTGTGGACCACGAAACCACGGATCTAAGAGTACATTGAAGTGGGATCGGCCAGGAGGTCTGAGCGCGTGAGCAGGATAGGGCAACTGCAAGAGCCATGTGGTGTCCGCGTTTAGGTGGGACAAGATCGGTCGGCGTGATGCCAAGACCCCTCGGAGCGAATCACGCAGATTTCCTTGGAGTTGAAAAGAAGGCTGATCCATGGTCATGAGAAGATTCTTGGGAGTGACAGAAGAGTATTCAGACAAGGGAACATATTTTACATCGATGCATCTGAGGGACATAGGGCGTATGACCTGCTGTGGTGGATGACGAGTGAATGTTCAGGGGCGTTCCACAGGAATTGCAGGTGTTGCCATACTGTTGGCTATTCAATCTATTATGAGGTCCGAGCCGTGTATACTGTTCCAAGAAATTGGAGCAGAAAATGAGTGTTTAATGGAAAGTACAAGTTGACGCCATTGCCACATAATACTCCGTTTTGGTGCGTGGTGACCCTCGATGATTCATCGTATTCGTGTTGGCGTCTCCTCGGTCCGGTTTAGCTTTCTTGGCACTTTTCTGACATCGTCACCCAGCTCCCTACCGAGTAACTATCTACAATCAAGGCAAACGCATAGATATCTATCGATTGCCAGGATTGTCTCATCCTCCTATTCACCCACCATCCCCATCCACCACCTACCATCTTCGTGCCGTTTGTCCGCACTCTACACACTCCCACCGCGATCCTTATACAACACAGATGGTGGAATCTTCGAACGAGCCCAGTCTATCAGATCCAACCCCGTCTTCTCTCCCTGACGTGTATGCCTCGAACCCTGTTCGGGCAGACAACACACGTCGTGCTCCATCCTTGACTAACAACACTGCTTACTGCAATGTGGACGGGAAAGTTGCACCCGCAAACCCAATCGGCCCTCTCGACGATGGTCGTCCGACAGCGAATATCAGAGGTAATCATGTGGCCGACAAGATATCCGCCATATCGCTTCCCCAAGTCCCTCCTCCGCTTAGAAACGGACGTGGAGAGGAATCTTCCTCCGTAGAGCCAGAGGAGATCGAAGAAAAACCCAATATTGCCACACGCTTCTATCGTGTTTGCAAGGAGGTCCTTCTGTCGAGCTGGATCAATGTCCTATTGGTATTCGTGCCGATTGGCATAGCTGTCAAAATAGCCGGTGTAAACAAGACAGTCGTCTTTGCAGTGAACGCTATTGCCATTGTACCACTTGCTAGCTTACTAAGCCATGCCACTGAAAGTGTTGCGAGCGAGATGGGCGATACCATTGGGGCCTTGATGAATGTCACGTTCGGCAATGCAGTAGAGCTCATTATTTTGTGAGTGATTCTGAACCATTGCGTTCCCAACCAGGCTAATTCTCGATTCAGTATGTATGTCCAATTTACAGGAAGTAGACAAGAGAGAGCCAGAGGCAGCTTCTCCGGCGCCTGCAACTCGATTGCGTTTCTTGCTATTTTATTGCCCCTCAGTATCATCAGACGATACTCGTTGTTTCATATGCTTACCAGTGCCCTGTCATCAATTCTAGCATTGCTCTCACCAAGGTTAGCAACACCCTAGACTGTTGGTGGGACGGTCCGCTAAGAAGTTTCAAGAAAGAGATCCGTATTGTCCAAGCATCGCTTCTAGGCTCCATCCTGGCAAATCTTCTGCTCATTCTCGGCATGTGCTTCTTGTTTGGTGGACTTCGATTTCGTGAACAGGTCAAGATTGCTGCAGCGATCTCACTTCTACAATCACTGATCGGGCCACAGATCTACAATAGCACTGTTACACAGATGAGTGCATGTTTACTCAGTCTAAGCGTCATGAGTCTACTCCTGCCAGTAAGCCTCCAGTGTGGCGGGCATGAATCCTCCAGTCTATCCGTTTGCGTGAAGTAGTGGTGCCATATCAGACCTGACTGACCGGTCTAGACTGCTTTCCACGCATCTTTTACCAACAAGTCGACCGCTGATAAGGCTGTCCTCAAGGTCAGCAGAGGGACAAGCATTGTGCGTAAGTCGAATAGTATCGAGAAACAATTTCTAACTTTATCCAAGATCCTGCTACTGGTCTACGTCTTGTACCTGCTATTCCAATTGAAGTCGCATGCGTACATGTACCAAAGCACACCGCAACACGTCATCGACGAGGAGTCTCATCCCGGTGTTTTGGCCGATATGTTGAACTCTTCCAGTTCCTCTGATAATTCGTCCGCATCGAGCGGCAACGATAGCGACGGCTCTTCAGGATCCAACACGACTGCTAAGCGTATTAAAAGGGTCTTGAGAGGAAGAAGGCGCCGCAAGTCTAGTGCAAGCTCCCCCTCAATGCCGTCAACCCTCCGCACTCCTTCAGCCAGCACCTTTGGACGTGCCTGGGAGAATCATGAAAAAGCGCTAGCAGACGCTCGTGAGGAAAACCCAGCTCTCAACTCACTCTCGTTGGGCGTGGTTGCTAGCGGCGATGAAGCAGACATTGACGCCGACATTGAAATGTGTTCCATTACAAGGGATACAACGATCAATTTTCGAGACTTCGAGAACGAGAAGGCTGGCTCTGGAAGCAAGTCGCCCGAGATCAGAATGAAGAGAAAAGCAAAGAGAAGGCAACGGAAAACCGAGAAGATCAATCAGAAACATCCCGAGAGATCAGAGAAACTTGCAATTTGCATGATGTCCCGTACAGAAAGTGGCGAACCTCGGCCAAGTACTCCCCACGTCGGCTTTGTGCAAGACATACGAACGGGCCCGGATAGCTCGCCCAAGCGCTCTTTCAACATCCGCGGTCTATCAGTTCGCGACGTCGTCCCTGCCATGCCTCCAATGCCAAAGATGCTTTCCAGCACCGTCTTCTCCAACGCAAACCCCACCGGCATCAACACCCCCACAGCGACCGGAATAACGCCCCGCGCGCTCCACCGATCCAACTCCCTCCCCACCCGCCTCAACCAAGCCACCCGTCAAGCCCAGGCAACACCCCTGACAATGCAGCCGCAACCCTACGTCCTCCCCGTCAACCCCACAAACCCCCTCAACACCAGTGCCCCCTCGGAACATAAGAAACACATGTCACGCACCGCAGCCATAATCCTCCTCTTCTTCTCCACGGGCCTCGTGGCCGTCTGCGCTGAATTCCTGGTCGACAGCATCAGCTACCTCATAGCTAATACCTCTCTCAGCGAAGCCTTCATTGGGCTCATCATCCTCCCGATCGTAGGCAACGCCGCCGAACACGTCACCGCCGTCACAGTCGCAAGCAAAAACAAAATGGATCTTGCCATTGGCGTCGCTGTTGGCTCATCCATTCAGATCGCTTTGTTTGTGACACCGGTCATTGTCCTGCTAGGCTGGATACTGGGAAGCGATATGAGTCTCTATTTCTCGCTCTTCGAGACCATCAGCTTGTTCGTCAGCGCTTTCATTGTCAACTTCCTTGTGCTTGATGGGAGGAGCAATTACCTCGAGGGCGCGCTCTTGATTGCAGCGTATGTGATCATTGCGCTCGCTGCGTTCTTCTATCCTGATAGCGGCGACCAGAGTACCATTGGCGGAGCACCATCGGTGGCGGCGGCGCTCAACCTGAGTTGAGGTGAGGTCAGGGAGCAGTCAACATAGTGCAGAGGAATACCTTTCTTACTTTGGAGATGGGAAATGGGCACAGTTCACCCGACTTTTTTCGGTGTTTTTCGGTGTTTTTGCACGGCTAGTAGAAGAGTGGTGGGTGACATAATCGGCTGAATCTGACCAGGACGAGGTCCAGATTGTTTCTTAGGGAGCCAGCCGAGGCGGTGAAGGGAAGCACCACTTTTGCTCTTTGCCCTCGAAGGAGGGATAAGGTGCTATTTGACATGTTCGCTCGGCTAGCTCAGAGGGATAGCGGCCCACTCTCTTTGTGGAAAGCGCGGCTTGGTGCAAGGACGCTTTCGTGATGAATTGGTTTCACTGCGCAAAATCCAGAACGGACACACTCTTTTACCTCAGCTATATAAACGTATGTAGAAGTCCAGCTCTTATCCGCACAGCTCGAGGCAGCCTTAAGCTCCTCCGTCGAACCCGGCAAGCACTCGTTACCGCAAATGGCAACATATTTCCATTGGCCACTTACGCTCTATTAACTTTTTATTCATGCGAACCCCCGAGCCCAGCAAACCCCTCTTGCAGTCTTATAACCAAGCCAGCTGCCCTTGCCTCCTCTCATTTACGTACCTCTCCCGCTCTTGATCTTACGTTTTCGGAGGAAGGTATTCCGCCTACGCATCATTGAAGAGATGGATTCTCTGGCAGAGACCGCTGAAGGATCGAGAGGACATGTGCTCAAAGGTTTCGTGTATGCTGGACAAAAGGGTTTGTCTTGGCCTTTTGACCTTCCCAGGGAATGTGGTGGAGGTAGAATACAGCTTAGTACAGATCGGAGTCGTTGCGAACTTTTCTTAAAGGGGCTCTTGAGTTTGGTCTCGAATATCGGAAAACGTAGGCTCTGTGCCTAGATTCATGGTATGGGTGTTGTTTCTGAAGATTAGATGGTCTAGCAGAGGTTGTGGAAGTCGGTTCCATTCTGTTAGAATTGGAAGCAAAGCTTAAGATTATTCTATTCATTTGATTCCGAAATAGGGGTATCGTCTATACAAATTGCCATCGCCATGTTTTGAATGCTCCGTATTCTCTCCATTTTCCCCTCAGACAATCTGAGATATAGGAATTCACCTAACACAAATTACCGCAATGGTGACAGCGTCCACCCACACCATTAGGTTTCCCTTCTTCATGCTCTTCGGCCTCATGTTCTACTTCCCGGGAGATCCTCGCTGTATCTTCTCCCTCCCAATGTATTGCAAATGAAACTCCGCCCTTTTGATCTTCCCGAGCGTTATCGTCCCCTTCCTCAATAGCGCAATGCGCATCGCCCTTATTCGCATCCAAGGAACGCTTCACACGTCCTTCAACGTCCACCCCTGGTATCAAATGTATCTCCTGCTCAGATCGCTCATCAATCATCATGATAATCTTCCTGAATTCGTACCGCAGCCGCATTTGATACCACCATCCCACAAAACTCGCAAAGCTTAGAACCACGACAGCCGTGACCCCAGTCCCCGTCCAGATCGTTTGCGCCCAGTGGATGTCCTCTGCGGAGTTGCTGCTGATGACAAAGGATACATCGTCGTCGTAGCGCCGATGCCAGACGGTGATAGGGATGTTGCAAAGGCAATTGCGGTAGACACCGATGATCTGCATCATTGTCCCGCCAATCGCAGTGAAGGTGGCGCAAAGCACGTTGATGACGACGAGGGGGTACCAAACCCATGGATACCAGGCAGTCGACGAGTGCTTCCTGGAATGGTCATTGGCAATCAAGGGGTTTCGGCGCACTGGTACATGAGGCTGGAAATCATCGTCAAGGGTCGTTGTCTGGATATTCCAGATCCAGAGGAGCATAAGACAGAATTGGCAAAGCATGTATATCAGGAATGTCATCGAGCGGCAGCTGAGGCCTACTGCTGGCGTATAAAATGAGGTCAGGAAGGCTAGGGTGGAAGGGAGGACAACGAGTGCATAGGCTAGCATCAAAATTGAGATCCAATCCGAAAAGCCTATAGTGATCTTCTTCTTCAAATTATCAGAAGAGTCTAGGTCATGCGTCAAGCGCAAGGCCCAAGTCCGTTTGCTCCTACCTCGATTCCAGATCCATGCGGGTTGATAGCGAGAGTCGTAGACAAGTTCGAAGATTAACCATTGGCGTGCTGGTTGGGGAGCTGATTCGCGGCCCACTACTCCTTCTAGGGTATTGGGATTGTTGCCGGCCAACAGCAGACCACTAATAATCGCAATATGGGGTATTGTCATCCACCACATGCCGAATGCTGCGGGGTTTTAATAAGGTATAAGTCATGTAGGAATTCACGCGTGTCTCACCTAGTGCGTGGCTGGTGTTGTTGTCTCCAAGGTTTGAGTAGTTGTCGATCAGAGTGCAGATGAAGGAAGCACAGAAAAACACGACAGGGGCTCCTACGGTCACACCGAAGCTATACTGACAAGCTAGCATGGTACGCAGGTGCGTCTTCGTCTTCTCCGCGTAGGAGGCTGGATGAGTCATTACTTTAAGCTCCTTCAGGAGACTTTCGGATTCTGGATCATGAGGGTCGCAGTCAATGTGATCCCAAGCACTACCCGTGTTTAGGTCCAGATTGCCGGCTAGGATGATGTAAAGTAGGTGAGCCCGTTTGGCAGTCGATAGCCTAGAGAATTCGAGCGTGTTTTGGACGTAATTGAGAATTTTGTTGTCTAGAAAGGCCTCGTATATACCACTGAGTAGGATGGGGCCGGAGAGAGCGAAGATCGCCATGAGCCACAGGATAGTGTCGATACTGATAAGCAAGGCAGCCAGCAGTGCGATGAGCGGAGTTTTGATGGGGGTTGAAGTCAGCTTGTTGAGTTCGACGTCGAACAAGCGGTCTGGTATCCATATCTTTCGCCTGACAGAAGAGTAGAATCAGCAATGCTCATTGGGAGTCATTCACAGGAGACGTTTTACGCCTCAGGAACAAAGACTATGGAAACAGTCCGTAGAGGTGCGCCTGAATATATCGAAAGGGGAAGAAGCTCTCACAAGTGTACATACCGGCGAGGGATAGCGAGACAAAAGACCACTGCTGGTACGACGAAGCCAACGAAAGGAGAAACCCATTGGTTTAGTTTCGAATTTCCAGAGCGCTGCCATCCGGGGCAGTTGTTCTTGCAGTAGCTGTATTTGATCCTGACAGTCGGTGCTCCATTCTTGTCCCCTACATAATTGGCGTAGCAGGGAAATTGTCTGTTCTGGAAAGTCTGGAAATCGTCGATGATGAAAGATTGGTCAGGTCGTAGGCCAACCAGCATCCCATTCACGACCTGCAGGCTGTCGTTAACAGCCAGGAGGCAGCAGTGATCCATGTCCTGAATTCCAACACTAAGACTGTACAAGGAGGCCGGATATTTTTGTAAGTTAACAAGTTGTGGGAAGGCTTCGGCAACAGTAGAGCTGTTATTACTCGCTGCACAAGCCACGTGGCTGAAGAATTGGAAGAGCGCGACAACCAGCCCCATCGGCCACAGGTAGCGCATAGTGGGAATCGTGTCTCACAAAATCTCCGAACCTTGAAATCATTGGAAGTTGAAAGTGCGGGGATTGTGTCTCACTTAATCATCGACTCGATATGTTGACTGAAAGGAATCTTCAGGATATTTAAGGGCTTTTTGAGCCTACGATTCCGGAGGCGCATCTGGGCAATAAGGATTGACCCCCTCGAGGCGCCAATAGCTGATGAGGGTGGGTGAGATGTCAGTCCATTAGTGGATTCGAATGTCATCCTGCAAGGCCTCAGTGCCCGAGCACACAGATCCATTCATTTACTGTCGCATCAGGGCTGCACATACGAGAGAAAGGAAGACGACCAGAAGGCTGTGGCCATGTTGACACCATGTTGACAAAACACCGCTGCGTCATTGCACCTCGAGAAACAACGTTTCTTAAAGATTTAGTAATCTTTGAAGGAGTTTCCATGGAAATTCGCTCTCAAGTTGTCAGCCTCAAAACATAGCCTCGCACCCTCGATCAGCGTGTGGTCTTGCAGGAGATCGACCGAGACGATTTATCTATTGCCGCGCTTGCCACACCGTCGGTGCGCACAACATCAATGCATTCACCTGGGGCCCCGCTAAGTCTGTTTGCACTAGTCATTTCCTGTTTGTTCCAATCCGATTGATCAGGTTCAAGGAGGTCATCGTCCCCACTGCACCTTTACCCGCGCCGGAATTACGAATCTCCTCGTTTTGTCTCAGCAACCAGTGCGGATCTCATCATCCACAAGACTCTAAGGCATGGGACGACGAGGCACCATTCATCGAGATTTTCAAGGTGCCGTCAGCGCTACCAGCGTAATCTGAGAACAAACGTTCTCGGAATCAGCGGTGGTACTGTCGATTACAGTCTTTCTCCTCTCGCTTGTTTTCCATGCAGTCAGTTCAATTCAAAGTCCCTTTGAACCCACGATAAGCACCCTCCATGTCGAAGCCCAACTCCCTCGCCTCCCCCTCCCCCAATTCCTCTTGTGCCCTCATTCCATTGAGCCGTATCAACCACGAAATAATCTTTGCCCTACCTTCGAAATCCCTGTCCGTGACTGCATTCACGCTTTGGATCAGCTCTGCAAGCAATGGGTGTAGGGCATCTTTAGAGAGCATGTTCAGTTTAAGAGCGTCAAGGAAGGTGATGAAGTTTTCGGTTGCCGTGAGTATTTGGGAGCCGGAGGCTGAGGAGGTTGTGGTCGTAGTGGAGGGCGGTGGGTGGCCCGGAGTCGCAGGAGCGGTGGGATGACTAGGATCGGCGACGGTGGAGGGGAGGTTGACACGCAGGCGTTCGCTTGCTCGAGGGCATTCGATCTGGATGGGGAGAGGGTCACTGAACAGGTCTCAAGATAGAGCGCAGTTCTCGTAGAGGGTGTGGGCAAGACATACATTCCACGCTCGCTTGAAAGTTTCCAGGTCCACAAATTCTCGGGCTACTGTCTCGTCACTGAGGTTCGACTTGTACTGCTTGAGCAGACGGCTGCAGAGCTCGGTGTACTCGGACTCCGGGATAGAGTCTTTGATGTATGCCTTCTCGAGGCCATCGAGGGTGATTATGATGCTATAGATTTCGGCCAGAGAATCCTTAAGATCTTTCTCGGCAGTAGTCTCGGAGAGCTTGACTTCCTGTTGTTCATCAAGTCAATAACGTTTGCCTTGTGCCTGCGAGCGGGCTTGTAAGGTTGGGAGCTTAACCTGAATGGAGCACGCACCTGATCGAGATTGATTGTAGCCGATAGCTGCGTGTTTGGAGTGTAGCTATATGGCGTGGGAGCATAAGGCAGCTGTCTCGGTGAGGCAAGCATATTGTCTATCATTGTTAAATTGGTCTTAACCGGTCGAAGACCATTATAAACATTCCAAATTTACCCCTTAAAAAGCGCAGACGTCCAATCATACATCCTACCTTTGCGTTGTCCCCAGTGACGAAGAGGGAAGAAAGCAAATTTGAGCTGTGGAAGGAGCGAAATGTCAACAGACGGCGAACTGTGCTAGTCCCGATTGGATTAGTTGATGTTCCGGGATCCATACACCTCAATACCTTAGATATTCAGTGTTTCATTGTTGGGTACTGTTCAATACCTAGTCCGGTCACTGCTGCTCGAGTCTATCTCAAGATACGTGTTCATGTACTCATTGATCTACCATCTAATAAAGAGCCACACAACTTATAACCACCTACTGCTACATCTATTCCGCTCCGACGTTGTCACCCTCATTTCAATGTCACCAACTCCTCCGCACTGGTCGGGTGAATAGCAATACAAGCATCGAAGTCGCTCTTCTTGGCACCCATCTTAACCGCAACCCCAAATCCCTGCATCATCTCATCGCTCCCAGTTCCCAAGATGTGCATCCCTACAATCTTCTCCTCCTTTCCCTCGCATATGAGCTTGTACTCCGTTGGTTGCAGCTTCTTCTCCTCCAGCGGATGGAAATCAAAGAACATGGCCGTGAAGCGTGTGTGGTAAGTTTTGATGTTGTCTTTGCCGAACTTCTGAACAGCTTGCGGTTCGGTCATGCCGATTGTACCGACAGTAGGGTGCGCAAAGACGACGGTGGGGATGTAGGAGTAGTCGATCTTAGATTTCGCAAGGTGGGCCCCGCCCTTTGGGTGCTTGGTGCCGAAAAGGCGATTGGCAAGGGCACGGCCTGCTGCGATAGCGACTGTGGGACGGCATCAGGTGTCAGGTTTACAACGTCGACGTATCAGGGAATGGAGCCTTACCGGGTGTCAGTTCTGCTTGGCCGGTTACATCTCCTAACGCATAGATGCCTTCGACGTTGGTGTTTTGATACTCGTCAACGTCGATATGCCCCTTAGGCTTCTGCTTGACTCCAACCTTAGCTGGGTTGAGCTTCTCGATTTCTGGGGCCCGTCCGATAGCCCACAGCAGCTCGTTCATTTCGTATTCGGTACCGTCGGAATCAACGAGCTTTAAAATCTTTTGGCCTGCTTTTCCGTCTTTCAGGCACACGACTTCTTTCAGCTGTTTCTGGTTCTTGTGAATGATGACTCCAGCGTCCTCGTAGCGTTTGGTGAGAGTGTCTTGGACCATAGGGTCGAAATTCCTCAAGAAAGTCTCACCACGGATGAACATGTGAGTCTCGACCCCAATGGCATTCATCACACCGGCGAGTTCTACCGCAATGTAGCCAGCGCCAACGAATGCCATCTTCTTTGGTAGCTCCTCGATGTCGAAGAAGCCGTCGCTGCTAATGCCATGCTCATGTCCTGGGATGTTTTTGGGGAAGATAGGGTAGCCTCCGGTAGCAATGAGAATATGTGGGGCGGTGAATGTAGCGGTTTGCCCATCGTCCAATGTGACCTCAAGCTCCTTTTGGCTTGCGAATGTAGCAGTGCCGTGGACCAAGTCAATGTGCTCCTTGTCCCAATTGCGTTCGTATGCGCCATTAAGGGTCTTGATTCTTGCGTCTCGCTTCCTTTTGAACTCGGCAAAGTTGAATTTGACTTCCTTGGGAATATCGTAGCCGTAGTGGACGCCATCCTTCAACATCTCATTGACAGATGCAAAGTTCCAGGTTATCTTCTTCGGGACGCATCTAGGTCAAGTCAGCTAGATATTCATGATATCCCTAGCATAAAACGAGATCACAATGCAGCTTACCCCACATTGACGCATGTTCCACCGGAGCGAGCATTTTCAACGAGCAAGGTCTTTGCGCCGTACCATCCCGATGCTCTCCTGGCAGCTCCACTGCCTCCACTCCCGCCACCGATAACGATGAAGTCGTACTGCTTGGCTACGGGAGCCATTGTATGCGATGTGGTGGTGAAATGTCTTGAAATGGCTGCTAAACGAGAAGAAGAAGCCAGTATAGCAAATGGCAAAGGGCGTAAGAGAACGGATGATGGTGATATAATATAGAGCATCGCCCGAAGGGACGCAAACTCTGACTGATCACATAGGGCGGGATGGGAAGTTGGTGAAGGCAAGCGGACTCTCAGCTTCGAGTCCCTCGACAGTGGGATGAATAAGTAATCATCTCACATTGATCCATGCAACCTTTCTATTTTTCCTCTTCCAGCATTTGAGAGCTATCTATGCCCTCATTACAGCCAAAGTCCGGTCCTACTGGTCTGCAACCTCGGCGCTCGCTGAAACGTTGGGCCGTAGATCGACACCGGCAAGCCTGAGACGAGCTGAGGCTTATCTATCATTCCCCTCATCTCCCCATGATTCCTCATCTTTTGAGCCCTGCAGCGTGAAACAACACTACCTTAGCATCAGGACATCATACAACTCCTCCGCTACTATTATCCTGTCACCCTGTCTCGCCTGTCAACAGCAATGATTCTGATATCAAGACGCATACAGTCTGTTGTTGCTGATTTCCGACAGCCGCATTTCATTCTCAGCTTCTTCTCCGCTATTGCCAATGCTTCCTAATCATCATTCTGTATCCGGCTCTCAAGTCTAGTTTTAGATCCCCTGCTTCTATTTTGTCCACTTCATGTAACCATGTCTGCTTACTTGTCCTTCATGAGTCTGTGCGTTTGCTCTCGTGTCTCGCCCTCTCATTCGTCAATCCCTCATGCAACGTCCAAACACCAATAAGCAGCCTCCTTTTCTTTAAATACTAGGACTTGCGGGAGGATTTGACCCCAGGGTCTTGATTTGATAATCCAGTGTCTGGAATATCTGTGGTCATCATGCCCCGTTGGGGATGTGGGAGTGGTGGGCTGTTGAAACTCAGCCTGTGTATGGTATATATGAACAGCCAAAAGTCCTCTCACGTTGTTTTCTTCTGCTTCACGACACTGCACATGTACACATCTACTTAAAAGTCCAATTCGAGTTGTCCAAATCCAGTCTCACCACGCAATCAATTCTCATCAGGCCATGAACTCCACTGACTCCAACCCCCAAACAGACATGACCGGGTCCTCCCACCATGACATGAAGATGGCCGCAGAGCCGGCAGAAGGTCACATGCTAGCCACTGACGACCCAGCGAACCCCCAGAACTGGCCGATTTGGAAGAAAGTATATGTCTCCGCTGCTGCATCTGGCTTGGCTTTTGTGGTTGCTTTTGGCGCCACCTCCTACACGGTCGGCCTCGGCGGTGTCCAGAAGGACTTCAACGTATCAATGACCGTCTCCATCTTGGGTTTCTCCATCTACCTATGGGGTATCGCCTTTGCGCCCATCCACACTCCCCACCTCAGCGAACGTTTCGGCCGCCAAGTCGTATATCTAGCCTGCTATCCCATCTTCATGCTCTTCATCTTGGGCGCTGCTGTTTCGAAAACCTTCGCATCATTGATGGTGACACGATTCTTTGCTGGCTTCTTTGGTGGACCATGTCTCGTACTGATTGAAGGCACCTTTGCCGATGTCTGGTCCGCGAATGTTACCGTCACCTATTATGGTGCATTGACCTTGGCATCATTCATTGGAGCTGGAGCCGGTGAGACAACCTGCGAATTCACCCAAATAAATATGCTCATTCTTTTCAATCAGGTCCCCTCATCACCGGCTTCATCTTCGGACAGGTTGGCTGGCCCTGGACCCAGTGGATCACCCTGATCCTGGCCGCCGGCGCGTTGCTCTTCGCAATTGGCATGCCAGACACCTATGCTCGAGAAATCCTCAGACGCAGAGCCAGGGCGAACGGTAGACCGCATGGCCTCATGCCGGCGGAGAGCGGCGTGACCCTCCAAGACATGATCGTTGTGACCGTCATTACCCCCATAAAGATGCTCGTCACTGAGCCCATCGTTATAGCTCTCAGTCTCTACGTTGGGTTTATCTTCGCGGTCATCTTCCAGTTCTTCATCTCCATCCCTGTTGTGTTGGAAACGACCTATAACTTCACGGTCCAGCAAGTCGGCATCGCTTTCACGGCAGCCATTGTCGGCTCTCTTCTCGCCGCCCTTACTTCTGGTCTCATGGACAGATTGAGCTCTCCCCATCTTCCAACCCGACACCATGACGGCAAAGTGCCTGAGGAATATCGCATGCTTCCCGGCATGCTTGGCGGCTTGCTCATCACAGCCTCTCTCTTCTGGATTGCCTGGACCGCGAGCCCAAAGATCCATTTCCTGGCACCCATCTTCGGCACTCTGGTCTTCATCTGGGGTTGCCAACTAGTCTTGGTAAGCACACATACTCCAACCCGCTCCACAGCCTACTAATATCTACCAGACCGCAATCATATCCTACCTCTTTGACGCCTATCCACCCCGAGGCACCCTCTCCGCCCTCACAGCGGCTGCCTCCTTCCGCCTCGTCCTCGCTGGTCTTATTCCCCTCGTCATTGTTCAAACGATCAAAGCCCTCACCGGCGCCTGGGCCGTGTCTACCTTCGGTTTCATCTCGGCTGCCCTCTGGCCCATCACGCTTCTGATTTTCCTCTTCGGCGCTAAGCTGAGGGCGAAGAGCCCCTATAATCCGCCGATTGAGGCAACCATGATGAAGAATGCCATGGGAAGGGACGAAGAGATGGAGATGATGGAGCGGGACAGAATGGGGATGAATATGCCCCAAGGTCAGAACTAGGGGCATGGAGTATCATTGCTTTGGAACGACCTATTCGGAATCCTGATTATTGCAGACGCGAACGGATTTAATTTCTCGATTTTTTGTCCCGTTGTGCCATTCCCTTGTGATTACAAGTTGCGCAAGCGGAGGCTAGTAGCGAAGAGCGTCAAATCAAATGAGAAAACATCCCTCATTGCATCGTTCCCGTCCCCGCCCACTGCAATCTCACACTGACACTCTGCCGGCCAAATCCCATTCAGAACGGAAGAATTGGGTATTTTTTCTCAAAAAGTAGCTTGCCGAGTGGTCAATGGTGGGAGCAGAGTGTTGAAGTTGCGATTCACGAGACCTCGATAGTCGAAATTTGCAAATGCGACGCTGAGTAATCGCCTGTATCTTGCTGATTTCCAAGACGTCAAAAAAAGACGAGTATCCCCTTTCAATCCCACGTCGAATGTGAACTGCTCTGGGGCTTCATGAATATCCCTAATCAGAATCCACCATGGTCCAAAAGTAAGAACGGCTGTTGCAGACAATAGAGACATTCGCTGTGGGAAGCATTGCTCTATCAATTGCGCCTCCAACTGAAACCCTTCCACAATCAAGATTACAGCATCCCATTGCGCCAATTTCCTGAGCATTATTGTTCCTATCTATGCCTAGACAAAAGGACAAAATTTCGAGATAAGACGCCGTCTCATTTCCCAACAGAAAGCAAAAGAAAGTAAAGAATGGAGCGTTCAACTCCTCACCATGCACACACCTCAATTTCAGTACCGCCTACCCCTGCTCCAGCTCCTCCCGCCTCCATATTTCCCGACCCGCACGGGGCTCGATGTGAAACTGTCATCACTCTCACTCTCATAGTACCTTCCCCTTCCCCTAGACCGACTCCTATCCCTCCTCATCAGCCTATCCAACTCGCTATCGCTATCGCTGTAGCTATCATATTTCTCTCTTCCCTTTTGATGGCCCCCTTTCCCATGCCTCCCCATCTTGATCTGTTGCGGTATCTTCGCTCTTCCGCCTCCGTTCCTGCTCTTACTCCTATGCCTGGGCGAGATGTCGACCACGTGAGGACGTTCGTAAGAGCGGCCGCCGTGGTGACTGCCGTGGTGACCACCGTGCGAACGGTGGCCATGGTTCTCGACAGCGATGATGGAATCATCATCATCGGAGGAGGAGGAGGCGGAGGCATAGTGAGGGCGAGCGTCAAGTGGTGGCCGCCCCTGTTGGTGATGGAGAGCTTGTGGATAGCCTTGGGGCTGTTGGTGTCCCATGAGCTGCTGCATCTGGTTTCTGTGGTGCCATTCGCGGGCGTTGAAAGCATTTTGCCCTGCGAACCTTCTTTGGTCCCATTTATCTAGTTGGGTCATACGGCCATTTTGGTGCGAGGGTGTGCTGATGGCCCATTCGGAGGAGGAAGGACGGTGTTCTTTGACGAATTGGAGACGTTGGCGGCGGGGTTCATTGTAGGATCTTGGGCGGCGTTCTTCGAGATCGATATGGCCATCGTCGAAGAAAGAGAAGCACATTGTGGTGGTGGAAGGATTCAGGTGGGGGAGCCCTGTTGGGTTTGTAAAGAAGCGATGGAAATGGTGAGAGAAAGGGCAACGGACTCAAAATTTTCTCAAGTAGAGGTGTGGCAGAAGACAACAATGGTAGGGAATAGAGGTACTTTGGAAGTGACGATATGAAGGAGAGAAGGCAGAGGAGGGCGCAAAGAATTTAAGGAAGCAAGTCAGGCTTCGAGAGAAGGAGAAACAAACGGGGCGCAAGCCCAAGAGTCATGATACCTCTTGTCTGATAGCGACGTAATAAGGCTATGGGCAACCAGACGAACAGAAGGAAAGCAGAGAAGCGAAACTCGGACTAACAGCCTCGCACCAGGCTGCAGAGTGCTCAGCTTGGGTATGTAGCTCTAGTGGAGGGGAGCCGAGTTGTCCTGGAAGAGCAAAACTGGCGGTTGCGACACGGGAGGGGTGCCAGGATGGGTTACATAGGCATGTCATATCGCATGAGGAGTGGTTCCTTGTGCATGAAAAAATGCTACGCGCCTGCATCGGTAGCTAGATGGTTCATGTGGTGTTTGCTTTTTGTTATGCATCCGGGCGGAGAGGAGAGTGGCTGTGCAAGGCCACAGCCACCAAGCCACCAAGCCACCAATGAGGGCACAGTCTCAGAGTGTACAAGGTTAGCAGCCTCCACGGCTTTTGACTGGAATCAACCGGCGACACTGCATCGTCTCACCAATTGTCCTGCTGAAGGATTGCTTGCTCTGCCACAACTTCGGATCACATGGCTACCCTCAATTGGTGTGAGCCTCATCGATCACCTGTGGCTTGCTCTCGTCAGCACAAACACCTCCGCTTCTCAATACTTCCGACGCCGCTAACAAGCCCCTAGGGACTCGCCCACCCTCGGCCGAGAAGTTATTGCGATTTGAGCCTCATGAAGTAATTGCGCAGACTCGAGACAATGCTCATGAAAAGGGTCGACTGTTTGAGGTTCGAGTCTTAGCTGACATCGAGGCTCAGCCCGCAACCCCAAATTCAGAAGGGGTCAACACTACCTTGATGAGTTATTGTACAAGCATGAGGCACGTGTCTATCATTCTCTTCATGAGACAATCTTCGGTCTGAGAGGAACCCCATCACATCTGAGGTAGGTGACTTGTAGCCTGCGCTCTTGCTCGCGTTGCAATCCCCAGACTTTTATAGAATACAGCGATGCGGCTATAATGCCAAATCCGTTATCCTCGAAGCTAACGCCGTCTTCTGCCCCTCTATCATCGTACTCGAGCATGACGCCCTTGAGCGGCGTGTCAGATTTGAGCATCAAGGTAGATGCTTCAAAGGAAAGACCAGAGGGCCAACCGGCACGAGTCTCACGCAGATTCTCACGCGGAATGAAGTGTTGAATGAAGACATCCTCGGGCTTGGGCAAATGGGCGTATTTTAGTGGCTCAGGCCAATTGATAGGGCTCGTAATCTGTGCTTCTGTGAGGCCAACGGCTTTTGCAGCAACGACGGTCTGCAATTCTTCGACAGCGTGTTTGATCTCTGTACTGCAGTTTGGAGGGATCTCTAAGGTCTTTGAGAGATCAGAATGAATCTTCGTTTCGCCCGCACCCAAATTAGTGGTCGATGTCCTGGATTCTTATCTTCTGGATCATATTGCAGATTCTCCGATTCACGATAGGAGTAATCCTCATTGTTTCCTGCCCAAATCACAATCGAAGGATGGTGTCTCAAAAGCTTGACAGTAGCAGTGGCCTCACGCTTCACAAGTCCCAGAAACTCGGGATGTGCTGGGTAGTTGCCGCAAGCTAATAAGAAATCTTGCCAGACCAGTATACCCATTTCATCACATGCATCATAGAAAGATGGGTGCTCGAAGATTCCCCCGCCCCACACCCGGAGCATCACTTGGTTCCCATCTGCTACCATACGCACCCAGTCACGCTACTCATGAGGCGATATCCTTGAGACGAAACTATCCGCAGGAATCCAATTGCTGCCTCCGCAGAAGATTGGCGGGCTATTGATCTCGAATGTGAACGAGGTACCGACGGCATCCTCAAATCTTCGTTGAACGACCTGTGCTCTGCGGAGTCCAAATCGCTTAACAGACGAATCGAGAGGCTTCTCGCCCGCTAGTAGACTTGCCTCCAATTTGTACAATGTTTGCTCACCGTATTTTCGAGGGTACCAAAGCCTAGGACGTGTCGTCTTGAAGGTAGCCTGTGCGACGCTGTGCTCGACTTTGACGGTCTCACTCCCGACCAAGTCTCCTCCACATGATATGTAGAACCTTACTTCATCTGCTTCACCCTCAATGTCAGCCCTTACCTTCACTTCAGCAGAGCCCAGCGATTGATCAACGTCCGTTGTAAGATATAGATCCACAATCCTTGCAATGTAGAACTCAAGGAAAATTGGCCGCCACGGCCCACACGTCATCGACATGATTCCCCAATCCCAGCCGTAGTGATATTGGGCTTTCCTGACCCAAGCCGACTTAGATCTCCATTCCAGCATCCCCAGCGATGGTCAGGATACTTTTTGACAGTCCGTTTGCCGACTAGGTAGGCGCTCTCAAACGTGATCTCCAACTCATTGAAGTCATGCGGGATGAGCATGCCTGTCACGTCGACCCTCTCTGGAATGAACATGTCCTCGGTCTTGAGGATCTCCTTGCCATTGAGCACCACTGTAGCGTATGTATCCAGGCCAGTCTTAGTTTAGAGGTTGAGGAGGGATTTAGGTGCGTATATGGCGGTACTCAGGATCGCACCCAGCTGCCAGAAAAACAACTAATAGTTTTACAAATTCAGGATGCAGAATTTCCAAGATTTACGGAGTTGTACAGCGTCAAGACCTCTATATGGGTACTTTATGGCGCCATTCCTCCGGGACGACCCCACTGTCCACGCTATGCTTCATTCCTGCATCAAGTCTTTCCAAAATCGCTGACTCGGGCGTCCATCCATGCTCAGTAAATTGTACATCCAGTCGTCAACAGCATCCGCCCCTTCTCCTCCTCCCCACTCCATCAAGTTTAAAGACAGCCTCCCACTCCCTCAGGCCTGAGCCCCATGCATTTCCGCTGGTACCACCTCTTCCTTTCCCTTGCCGTCTCCTTCTCCCAAATGTACCTTCATCGACAGTAGTCCCCATACTCTTCACACTGCCTCCGTCTTCCCACACCGTGTTATCACCATACTCTGTCATGGTTGTTGGGGTCAGCATACCTCTTCTAGGATAGAGAAACGAGGAGTGGAATATGCCACGAGAGTGTTGCTGAAAAACATCTCGAGGCTCATCCTCCCTTACAAAGTGAGAACAGAAAGCTTGGAAAAGTACTTACGAATTCCACTCATTGGATCGTCCGGATCGATCTCTCCCAGCTCGATCTTCGTCAGAATCATACTAGCCAGGCGTGCGAAAACTTCATCCACACCCTCACCAGTATATGCGCTCACTTCCACAGAAACCGGAATAGATGAATTCGACGCCCATCGGGAAGCCTCTTCATGAGTCACTTCTCGGCCTTCTGGGGCGACGCTAGCGGTCAGTTGGGAGGCGATGCCGTAACCTATGGAAGAATGACTTGAATCCAGGCGTTTGCCATCACTGGCGTCTGAGAGGGATGCTGGCTTTCCGCTAGATGCCAATGAAGACGGGAGCGCCGGAACATACTCGGTATGCCCGTTGGGGATAGGGTTTGTGACGAGATCTGACTTGTTGCCAGCGAGAAGGAGTGTCAGATTTGGAGATGCGAGAGCCCGCGCATCGTTCAAGAAGGTTGTTAGACCATTGAAAGAGGCGTGTGAGGCCAGGTCATAGACCAGAACTGCACCGGCAGCGCCTCGATAGTACGATCGCGAGACAGAGCGGAAGCGTTCGGTGCCTGCAGTGTCCCAAAGTTGTAACTTTATCCTTTTTCGACGAGCGCCAGAGCCAACTTTTATGATCTTGCTTGCGAACTCGACTCCAATCGTCTGGCTTGACAAAATCCGCCCTGTGCAGCCTCAGCGTGGAACGTAGGCGCGCCAACAAGACGTATACGCACACTCATTCTTCACTATCCGATGCAGTAGGCAAGATCTGGAGCATGATAAGCTTGGGTTCGCAGGGAAAGTCGGAGAACAACGAACTTCCCGCTTCCGCTAGGTCCCAACAGGATGACTTTAGCAAGATAATCATACATGCTCCCAAGCTCCTACACAGTGGTCAGGTGGTCAGCATGCTCTCGGCGCTGCATATCGTGGGAAAGACAACTTGCCTGATTGCTGTGTTCGGGGACAGTTGAATTGGTGGAGACATTGGATCCACGACGTTGGCGGGCCATGGCGACGGCGTTCTGGAGGCAGCGATGTGGCCGAGCAGCCTGCTGAGACACTACACAGCTCACATTGCTTTGCAGTGCAGGAAGAAATAAGGAACCTTGCGCTGTGAATGAGAAGAAAGCGGACCTCAGGAGCGTGTCGGGGTGTGAGAGAAACGGCGCCAAGAAAAGCAGCAGCCAATCAAATTGTCCACCGTTTCAACCTCCGTAGAGCTCTCAATCTCACAGAACTTTCACTTTCTACTTTTCCGCCCGCATTCATCATACCACAACAACTTTTCTTCCCTCCTCGTATACATTCATCTCTCCTTTTCCTTTTCGTCGAGTCGCTGCAAGACACTGCTGAAGGCACTCCCTACCATGTCTTCGGCAGCAAGCTCTCGCCTCTTCCTTCGGCGGACCCAATTCTTCGGACACCAGACTCCCCGAAGATACGCCTCAACAGCGGAGACTGCTTCCAGCGCTACCTCAAAATCCAAAGAAGCTGCATCAAATGCAACCTCGAAGGCTTCGGAAGGCCTCTCACGGGTCACATCGTCCGCTGGACCAGCCCTGAGTGGAGCAGCGCAAAATGTCGGCAATGCAATAAGCAGGATTGGAGGGCGGACCGGAAAAGTTGTGGCTTTTGTAGAGTGTAAGTCATTCTACTGTCCTCATTTCTAGAGTCAATTGGCCCAATTGGCCTCAGACTGGACAAAGAGCTAGACCTGCATGCCCTCCCCTTTTTGGCCCTTTCACCCCGTCTTAGACTGTCCTGGTCTGGCCAGTCCTCACATCATCTTTGCCATGAGAACAGGACCTTTACTGAAAGGTCTGATATAGCACTAATCCCCCCCACCGTTTACTACTCCAAAGTCGGCTTCGAAATTACCAAGCAAGTTTTCAAAGGGCGAAGCATGAGTCCACCGTAAGTCAGGTCCAGTGAGGAACAACAAGCCGGATGTGTCCTGAAGCCCCCCACTGAACAGAGGCTAATCCACTCGCCCATCAGAGACATCGCAACTTTTCAGAAGTACGTGGAACCACTTCTCCACGCGATCCGACATCCTAGGATCACTGCCAGTCAGACCCTGAATTCTACAGGTGCTACGTCACCTAACGGGATCCTAAACAGAGTGCGCAACATGAGCTCCCAACAAATGATGACAGCCGGTGTCGTTGGGGCGGAGGTGCTAGGATTCTTCACAGTGGGCGAGATGATTGGGAAGATGAAGCTGGTCGGCTATCACGGGGAAGTTCACCATGAACATCATTGAACAAGTCTTGAGGTCCTCATTTTCTCCAAGGCAGTGGCACGATTAGGTACGGGCAATAGTTCTGGACGTGTTGACTTCAGTGAGATGCTACTGGCTGCAAGGACTTTGCAACTGCGCACCAAAAGTCATCATAGAGTTGTCTAAATGTACAACAGATGAATCACATCAAAAAGTACCAACAAGACATGGAGGATCAGTCCAGTTCCTCGTAGAGAATATTCATCATATGATGTTCGAAATCAACAAATCGTTGACCTCAGCTCACAAGGGCGCGAGCCCACGCCGTCCCCTTTATAAATATCTCGCGTAGAGGCCGTTGAAAAGCCTTCCACTTGGCGAGGCGGGTCCCTGACCGCTTACCTTTCCCTTGAGCTGTGAGGTTCATAACTTCAAGTGAGGACAGCTGGGAGGTGAGGTTTCGTTCGCGCATCGAATCTGGTCTATCCTTGTGCGCAAAAATACATCTGGAGTACGCTGAATCATCTCCTCGATCCCAGATTAACAGCACGACGCGTCAGGAAGAGGATTTGAAGCTGGGCGCCTTGAAAGCAACATGTACTAAATTCGGCACAGACCAATCTCCATTTTCAATATCTGAACCGTAGGTAGGATAGCAGATGCCAGGAAAGTATGATAGATAGAAAGTTCGTGCTTGTCTCACTCCCATACTATTGGCCCTGGCCCATATAGAGTGTTACCCTAAAGCGAGCGTTCAGACCCGTCTCACTTGCCAGAGTTAGGGAGGCTTTGATGGCCGGACAGTAATGAAACAGGGGTGTTCTCTTGTTCGACAATTGTTGACAAGAGCGAGTGGGAGTGGACATCGAGTATCTACTTACCTTCGTACGGAGTACGGAGTACCAACAAAGCGACCTGAGGTTTCATCCAAGTCCTTAGACCCAACGATATGTGGCTTGACAGGCTACTATCAAATAGTGTCACAGAGATCCTTTGCCAGCAATGAAGCCAGAATTTCCAGGAATTGACTTCTGTGCCCAGCGGAGCAGTTCACAAGAGTCGCCAATCATGACGGCGGGTATCTTTGCACTGCTGCAAGACTAGATACTCAGTAGCCTTAGCCACTTCTTCTCACGGCATAATGCTTGACACCGCCAACTACCCCCATACTTTTCATTCATTTCCCAGCGTCTACCTTCTTTTTACCATGTTATCACTACAAGCTTCTTCAAACCTACCCTGACCACAAAGCCGAGTGTGCTAGCATCCACAACATCTTGCACTGTCATTATCCACAAGCAGATTGAGCCCCGACAGATTCCACTGCCTCCGGCGGGTAGCTACTGTACCGAAGGCAACGAAGTGGGACTGACCTACTTTTGATCATTCACAGCTCCTAGCACGTCCGACCTCATCCGGCACTTTGTCTCCCATACAATATTCTGCATGATTGCTGCCAACCAGTCACCTCCACAAACTGACGGTGTTGTCACAAACCTTGCACGAGTGGACTGTGACATCTTGGCTTGAGTCTCGACCAGTCGCTTTCTCCACTCTTTTGAGCCATCGTAGGAAGAGGAGGTTGATGGGCCCATCATCGGCCTACCTGAAGCAATTCGATCCGTTGCAACATGCAGAAACCAGACATATACAAGCTGGTGCTCGCCCGTCTTCTCCCTACGAAAGACAGAGAGAGGGATACAACCCCGAGGCAATGGCGTTCGTTCGTCCACCAGTTCCTAATCCCTGAGATCGAAGGAGAGAAGAACCGCTTCTATGGCACAGACTGCATAGAAGCCCAGAACCCTGGCCTGGACTACGCCAAGCCGGCCCATCGCCTTCGTCTCCAAGCATTCGACTGGCACAGACGACTCTTTGAGATCTTCGATGAGTTGAGGCTGAGCAAGGAGGAAATACAGGCCTTGTGCAAATGGCAATATACCAAACGTGCAAAGGAGAAATATGAGGCCGAGAATCACATCAAGATAAGGGATACTACATGGGATGGTGTTGCACCCTACATCTTCCAGGAGCCGACTGCCATCCGTTCAAGCCATATGAGGGGTGGAGGCGATGTGTATGTTGGCGCTGAACAAGCATGCATTCAGGATGAGATTTCCCGGGATGGGGACTATGTGATGGATGATCCCGAAGACGGGAACGATGGGGAAGACGAGGAGTATTCGGAAGATGAGAGCGAAGATGAGCTACAGCAAAGCGTTGGGGTCGAGCTCAACGAAAGGCTACTGGCAGCCACGGAAGCAAGAGCGAGGGGTGAAGCCGTCCCGATCGACGCGGCATATGAGCAGTGGCTAAAAGAGGCCGAGGAGAACGGGATGGCCCTGGTGCCCCCCTCTACTTCTCCACCTGCTGGACCGGCTGAGCAGTGGGGTCGTGAGATCCCGGAGATCTTCAGTGACAATACTGGACCTCATATCGCTGCACTACAAGAGAGGCTTTCACCACCTCCACAGTATGACGCTGATATGCATTCCCCCAACTCTACGGTTTCTGCGATCTTGGGATCCTCGACGGTTGCACCTAACCCTGTTGCCTTGGTCGGGCCGGTGCAAGAACAGGCGTGAATCTCGTACGTTGGCTGGTGCATTCTCGAGGTTTCGCTGGGGATACGGGGTAGATGCGTCGACGACGAAATGATGAGCGAAGGGCGTTTGGGCGACATTTCAGATTATTCTTTTTTGCTATTTCATCAGCGGCCCGACTTGCGTGATCGACTTGTCTTGGAACCCATCTTCCCAGCATTTCCGACTCACCAGCCTGCATTGGGGAAGTAGAAGGAGCAGCATTTCTCGGCTCGAGCACACAGCTACAGCTAGTATGACGGCATTCAAGAGATGACGGCGGGATCGCCGTCTCCCTCGGACTGCAGAGCAAAAAGCGCCAATAGAGGAACGTGCATTCTTGGTGGGATCTTATCCCCATCTTCATATGATACTCACGATTAGCGAATTGAAGAATAGTCGGCTCCTAAACGAAACAAAAGCTTGCTAAACAATCATCTCCTCCTTCTCACTTTGCTCGCGTCAGCCAAACCTCCCCATGACCTCCTTAGAGAATTCCCCAAACGTAGTCCCCCTCTCCCTATCCACAACCTCCTCCAACCCCGGCTGCGTGAAGACGGCCAAAGTATTCCTCGCGATCCTTGTCCCCTCGGGTCCATTTCCCCCAGCTCGCACGAAGTGCGGTACAGCTTTGAACTTGCCTCGTGTAATTATCTGTAGTGCTTCCCCCGTCTGGAAAGCTAGGCAATCTGCCGGGATGGAGACTTTGACTACAGAGGAGTCTCGTGCGTGGATGTACAAGCCTGTTTTGGGAGATGGAGCGCTGGGGAGAAAAGGCAACGGATGCAGGGAAGCTTTGGCTTTGTCCGAGCTGGAAGGGCGAGGTGGGTGAGCTGCTTCGTCTATGTATGCGGCGGAGGTCAGGCCAGTGAGGCAGCCATGGTCAATGTGTGTGGCACACCATGAGTCATGATCCTGTCCCTGCGAATTGGGTATATCTTTGAGAGTGGGACCATTGATTTCTTCGCTGGCTGTGGAATCAGTGGGCGGGAAGTAGTGCAGCAGGCGGGCTTTAGTGATCACAGAAGTCTTGACAACATGCTCAAGATAGCCTGGGATGTAGTCTCCGATATGAGCGATAGCATAGCGGTCACAAGCGCGAGCCACTAGCGTTGCCGAGTTTATGATCAAAGTACAGAGCTCCTCGAACGTTTGCTGGAATCCGGGTATGGAATCCTCAGACGGCCAAACGTTGGGTGCGGTCGCTTCTGGATATCCGGCTGATAGATGATGAGGGGTTTTCGAAAAGTCTTGGCCTTTGTAGAAGGCACAGTTGACATAGTAAGAGCCTTTCAGCGTGTCGTATACGCCATCTTTGAGTGCTTCTTTGCCGTGGCTCCAGCCGCTTAAGTAGTTGGATGAAGGGCATGTGAGGGCGTCTGTAGGGTTTGAGCACGAATGGACAAGAGGTGCTGAGCTCAGAAGAAATTGGAACTGCAATCGAGCACTATCTTACGGAATGTATGGTAGAGCAAGACAGGGGTATCTACCTAGTTGGTCAGACGGAAGATTGGCAAGGTAAGAAGCATAAGAGAGGAGCCTATGCCGAAGATTTGCAAATTTGGCTGGTAGGCCTTTAACAATCAAGATACCAAGCGAGGAAGGGCCAAACGCTTCCTCAAGAGTGTCAAAAGAAACCGCAGCTGTGACGTGAATTAGGTCTTGTGTTCTTAAAGGAGATCCTGGATATGCTGACATCGCTCGAGATCCTCTAGACTCAGCATTACCGCTTTTCGAGGTTTGGTAGTTGCTTCCATATTAGAAGAGGTAGATCGCCGCTCATGCTACGAAGGCTGATGTGGCTCCAACAGAGCTTCATGGATCAGTGTTTGAAGAGTCACGTCCCACCGGGTGTGGGTTCGAGAAAGTCGATGTTACCAAGACGATCGCAAGTATGTGTATATTACACTAGCGGCTATAACTTACAGCCGGGCCGTGCCTCTAGTGTCGATCTCAAAATCATTCCAGATTGCTCGAGATTTGATTCCAAGTGTTCCACCACAGCATGGTCAAAACACTAACTTTCAAGGGCGATAAGAGGCCGAAGAAGCGCAAGAATCCCCATCAAGGTCCAGGCGATACTCTCAGTGAAGGCTCCACAGCCCTTACCGTCCAAAATGCCACTGAAGAGAGCGGGGAAGACGACAGTTGGGTGACAGCGGAGGCAGCGACTGACGTTGTGGGACCTGTAATATTCGCACTTCCATCGATAAAAACCTCATGTATCGCCTGTGATGCCAATGGGAAGGTCTTTGCTAGCGAATTGGAAAATATTGTGGACAACGACCCAGCAACTGCAGAACCGCACGACGTAAGGCAGGTCTGGATCGCAAATAGAGTAGCGGGGATAGAAGAAATTAGCTTCAAGGGCCACCATGGACGGTAGGTCCTGCGATTCTTCCGTCAAGTACCTGCGCGAATGCTAAATCCTTCTAGCTACCTAACTTGCGACAAGATTGGCCTCTTATCTGCGACCCGGGAAGCCATTTCCCCCGAAGAGTCCTTCTTGTGCATCCCTTCCCCGGAAACACCCGGTACATTCAGTATTCAGACCGTACGCGAAAAGTTCCTTGCGGTGTCGGACGAGACCAAAGTACCAGAAATTCGCGGCGACGCAGAATCTGTGTCCTTCAATACCACGCTCCGCATACGTATGCAGGCACGATTTAAGCCTATGCTTAAGGCAAACAAAGAGCAGAAGACAAAGGAGAAGATCAGTAAGAAAGAACTGGAGGAAGTTGTGGGCCGGAAATTAGAGGACGAGGAAGTGAGGCGGTTGAAGAAGGCGAGGGTTCAGGGGGACTATCATGAGGCTATGTTGGATATAAAGGTGAAGGGGAAGCATGACAAGTACTCTTGACGGCTCGGTGATGTCTAGAACCATATTTATCCGTCGAGATACAAAGCCAAATTAGCATGCCGATGCACCTACAGAAGGAGGAACAGCTGACATGAAGACCGACGTTCCGGAGATTCTCTTGCTGCCAAATCCCTACAAGGAGAAAGAAAGGATCAAACGGACTAGGGATCACTTAAGCTCCAGCTAGCTTGGAACAGCCCGACGCAAAGTCTCATTTAGACTTCATGTTCACCTAATAGAGTGCCACGGTCAGAATGCCTTGGAGGACGATCTGAGAACGCATAAACGGAGAACTTCTATCGATTGTGCCGTAGGCTGAGACAACAGCAATGGAGAACCTCTATCGATTGGGCATTAGGCTGACACAACAAAAAGTGTGTGGTATTACAAGCTATATGTCGAAGGGGGTATCTTACGTCGTTGAAAGGCAAAAGTCCCACAAGTTTCGAACGCCAGTACCGTCGCCGACACCACTAACGCTCGAGTCCAACCCCAGCTAGCATGGGAGGAAGTACACATAACATCATCAACTTTCACACGTTCAAGCACTGCCACTGCTAAGCCCTTGAGGCAATGGTTGTGGGTGTGGTCTTGGCACGGTCTTATCTTTCTTCTCTTTCTTCGCCCATCGCACTGTATATAATTAGTACGGACGACAACAAACATGCAGGAATCAAATCTTACGTCCGCACGCATTGCACAACGTCTTAGGGCCATTCGGACCCTTTCTCCATTCTGGCGAATCCAAGGTTCCGCAATCAGTGCAAACATACTCGTCCGCCACTTTCACTTTTTTCTTCTTGTCGCCGATACGGCCATCCTTGTCGAGTGAGCCTGGAATGGCAATTCCAGCATCTCCTCTTATGAGCGCTGGGCTTACATCCCCTGTACTGATTCCTTGCGAGCGTTCGCCATCCCGATAGCGCAAGCCAGTAAGCATCTCTATGGTCTCGATATGGGTGGCGCCTTCGTACCGTGCCATCTTGTCATTGATGCTGTCTGGTTTTATCCCAGCATTTGCTTCGTCGAGATTTTGTTGGGTAAGGGCTATGTTAGATGCGGAGGGTTTCACGGGCGGCGGCATGCCGTCGTAGGGATTCGACTGATTGGATGTCATTGAGGCTGAGCCAGGATTCTCGCTATTCGTCTTTTGTGTGTCTGATGGGGTTACACTGCCATGCCCGTCTTGTTTCTTTTGGTAGTGCCGTTGTTGGGCTTCTACCTCCTCTTGCTCCTCTCGGCGAAGATCGGCGATCCGCTTTGTCAAGCGCTCATTTTCAATCTTGTGCTCTAGGAAGGAGTCGAGTAGGTTTGCGTTTTTGGTGGGGTATGGCCGCGCCATCATGAAGAATCCGCGGCAAAAGCCGGCTGCATTGTTGGGCCCGAACGCTGCAGCATCAGACGTCAGGTGCGGGTGGCCGTGAGATTCGAAGATGGTATAGGTCTGGTCGGCTTTTCTGAATCTATAGAAGAATCGTAATGGGTTGCCCGAGGCTATACTCTCGTTGAATTCGCGAACGAAGATTCCGCTATCGTCTGAGTGGATGAAGTCCACGATGAATTTGCCAATCAACTCACTGTCGTTGTAACCTGTAAGATGCTTGGCTGAAGGCGAAACATAGAGTATCCTTCCATCCGGGGTGAGGATGTGCAGAAAGTCCTTGAGCTCTTCCAGAACCCTCTGTGACCAATTTCTCCGCTTTGTGAAGTCGGTCAAAGTACTTCCGGTGTTCAAGTTGGCCTGGCTTCCGAAACCCGTTGGCAGAGGCCCAGCTCCAGCACCATTCATATTGCCATTAGTGCCTCCAGACCCATCGTTGGTTTCGTTGTCCTGCTCTCGTGGCTGCTGCTGGTCTCGAGGATTCAGGCCCATGTCAAGGTTGATAGGTAACATATCGATATCCAAGCTATCCATCATGTCTCCATTGTGGTCCAACATGTCTTTCATCGACGTATCTCTGTCCAATCCAGCAGTGCCTTCCATCTATGTCCCGTATTAGCCGCATCCTGTAACAGCTGGAGCTGCTTGGTATACATTGCATGGCATGGCAGAGGAGAGACCACCTCGCCCATTTTCGAAGTGTGACATGGCAAATACTTTGCGACCATGAGGATTTGTGAGATAGGTCTTGACTCTTGCGAGAGGGTTGCCGTGGTTGATGTTGAGTCTACCTGGCGAGCTAAGCTATTCTTAGATAAGGTAAAGGAATTATATCAGGCACGTGACGCGGAACCTTCGCGCGTAAAGAGCGTGTCATGAAATACAAAACCTCAACACCACTTCGTCTTCACACTCTCATATCAACCCAACTCTCGATCCCTGGCATACATTTCATTGAACAGCCATCATCAGGGCTGGTGCTAATTGGTACCATGTGAGTAAACCTTCTCGAACCACAAGAATATGTTGTTAACCATCACCGAAGGTGTATGTAGCTCCAAAACCTACTGCCTTACCAACGACTAACATTGTGCAGCCAGCATTACCAAGCTCCGTATCACGGGGTATGCTCTATCTAACCACAGTCATTGTCAATTTGTGTCTTAGCTCACATTTTCTTTAGCATACGATCATTTGACAACACCAACGCCGAGGTCATCTACTTTTACACCCCGTTGACATTGATAGTCGGCGCCAATGGATCTGGCAAGACCGTAGGCAGACCTCAAAAAGTCTTTAGAGACATGCTGACGATCTTGAAGACTATCATTGAGTGCCTCAAATATGCTACCACAGGAGACCAGCCTGGGAATAGTAAAGGTGGCGCATTCATCCATGATCCAAAGGTCCTTCACTCTATTTGATAGTGTTGAAGTTTGCTGATGTCATCTGCAGCTTACTGGTGAGAAAGAGGTCAATGCACAGGTCAAACTGGGGTTTCAGGATGCTCAAAAGTCCAAGATGGTTGTGACACGGAATCTGAAACTCCTCGTTAAGAAGAATGCCGTGCAGCTGAAGACTATGGAGGGCAGTCTAGAGATTATCGCGAACGGGGAGAGGTCTGCCATGTCCAAACAAGTGGCAGAGCTGAATACGTTGTTGCCCCAGTACCTCGGCGTGTCAAAGGCAATACTTGACACCGTCATTTTTTGCCACCAGGACGAGAGCTTGTGGCCCATGAGCGAGCCTGCTCCTCTGAAGAAGAGGTTTGACGAGATCTTTGAGGCTCTGAAGTACACAAAAGCCATCGACAACATCAAGGATCTGAAGAAGAAGCAAGGCTTAAGACTTTCCAATTTCAAGAAAGACGAGGAGCATTGCAAGATGATCAAGGCCAGCAGTGAAAAGGTGAGTAACTACGAGTCCAACTCCGGGTCCATATTCTAAGTTGTGTAGGCAGATAAAGATGCGAAGGAGCTCGCGGCCGAGGTTGGACAAATTCGTGCCGAGATAGAAGAACTCGAAATAAAGACCAAGGAAGCCGAGGAGAAGTGGCGCGAAGCGCGAAACAAGGCCCAGGAGTATAACGGAGTGATGGAGTCCCTGAAATTGAAGCGTGAGAGGCAGGAGTGGCTCCAACGGGGTATCAAAGACCTGAGCCAAGACCTGAAGGAACGAAACGAGTCCGATGAATGGCTACAAGCTGAGATCGACCAATATGAACAGCGCGTGGCAGTCCATGAGGAACACAAACAACAGCAAATGAAACAGTACGAAAACCTGCGCCAGATTATCAAGCAAGCGCAAGAGAAATTGCGTCTCAAGAACGTTGAAGCTGGCAAGCACGAACAGCAAGAATTCAATCATCAACAGCAGATTCAGAAGCGGAAAGCAATAATCAATGAATCTTCGCGTCGTCATAATATTCGAGGTTACGAGGCGGCTCTGGACGATATGCAGGTCGAAGAATATATCGAGAAGCTGTCAAGGCTATCGAAAGAACAAGCTGCAGCAGTGGAAAGTGTCCGGAGAGAGACGGATCGTGAGATGCGAAGGGTGCAGGAGATTCTAAGCAAGCTTGGTGAGCGGAGGTCAGCCCTGCACGAGGGCAAGAACACTTCGAAGCAACAAATCACAACGAACGATCGCAAAATTGGAGTCTGCTCATCGGACTTGAGGAATATCAATATCGATGACGGTAGCAAAGCCATAATTGATGCAAACCTGGAGGATCTTGAGGATCGATTCAAGATCTCTGCGACCGACTTCATTACCGACTTGTGGGACAAGAAAATTCATGATTCCAATGCAGAACTACGCACGTTGGAGGAAGAGAGCGAGCAATTGAATCGGGATTTGGTTGAAGGAACAAGTCAGGCAGGTGACCTAGCCCACCTGGATCATCTGAAGAAAGAAGCTGCGGCGCGTCAGCGCAATCTCGCCACCCTCAAGGGAGTCTACAATGAGAAACTCCGAGCTCTACTAGATCATGAGTGGCAGCCGTCAAGTCTCGAAGCGGACTTTGAAGGAGTTTACAATAGGACAGAGCTTCAGGCAAAAGAGGCTGAGCGACAACGTGATGCGATCTCTCGAAGCTTGGAGCAGATCGATTTTCAGCTTAGCAGCACGCAGCGAGATCTCAAGAATTGTGAGAAGGAACGCGATACGTGCGAGAAGCGTTTGCGCAAGAATGTTGAGGGAGAGCCTGGAAGCTATCCGGCGGCTCTGTCTGAAATTCAGAGATCGCGTGATGTGCTGAAATCCGACGAGGATAACTTTGAAAACACGCGAAAATTCTATGTCCAAGCCATTAAGCTAGCCAAACAGCATGGGAAGTGCAAGCTCTGCACTCGGTCTTTCGATAGTGACAAAGCTGGGGATGACTTCGTGGTACACATGGAGCAGAAGATAGACAAGGCTGCTCTTTTGGAGATCCAAAAAGACCTCAAGGAATACGAAGATGACCTCCGCAAAGCCAAAGAAGTAGGGCCAATTTATGATGCATGGGTTCGACTCTCACGGACAGAATTGCCCAAACTAGGGACAGCAGCCGATGAACTCAAATTGAAGCGCAAAGCTCTACTTCAAGACATTGAAGGGCATGACAAGACAGTCAGCGACCTTCAGCAAGCGTTTGCAGAAGTGGAGACACTGTCCAAACCTATAGCGAATGTTGTCAAATACCACAACGAAATAGTTGATTTATCCCGTCGGATTCAGGGGCTGGTTGCAAAACAGAAAGACGCTGGCATGTCTCGCACACTGGAAAACATACAGGAGCAGCTCAGGTCGGTCGGTGCAAGGCTTCGGGACAGGAGGAATACTATTACCGAGCTCACGGCCGAAAAAGATCGAGCCAGGGTCCGAATCAGTACTCTTGAGCTGGACTTGAGCAAAGCAAGGAACAATCTTGAAAATGCAAATCATCAACTTGATAAGAGAGGAGACATCGAGGGACAAATTGAGGAGTTGAGGAAAGCCAACCAGGAGCAGCGTGACACAATTCGAGGCTCGGAAAACCAGATTATCGCTCTCGGCCAGCAAATTGCAGAAGAGGAAGCCAAGCTTGAAGATATACGCCAGTGTGGCAACAATGGGGAGACGGGCTTGCAACAAGATGCATCAAAGCTATCCGAGGCTGTTCATCGACTCAACCTAGCGACGCAGACCATTCAAGCATATGTCGATGAAGGGGGTCCGGCAAAACTATCGAGATGCCAACGGGAAATTGAGTCTGCTCAACAGGAAATCCGACAAACTGAAGAAGAACAGCAACACCTCACTCTGTCAATTAATAAGATCGTCAAAGACCTGCAGAACCAACAGGAAACCAAGCGCATAATTGTTGATAATATAAAGTATCGTCGAAGCGTACGGGAATTGGAGGAATGCGAAGAGAAGATCAAGAAGTTGATGGCACAGAATGCGGAGGCAGATCAAGAGCATTGGGACAAGCAAGCATCGCGATGGCATAAAAAGTACGACGAATTTTCTACGCAGAAGACCAGCAAATTTGGCGCCGCAAGGGCCAAGGATGATCAAGTGGCAAAGTTGGTCGCAGATTGGAAGACGGACTATCAAGACGCAGCGAAGAATTACAAAATGGCCCATATCCAAGTCGAGGCAAGTATTGCACGTCCCAAATTGCAGAACACGACGCTGATCAACATCAGACCACAAAAGCTGCAATAGAAGACCTTGCCCGGTATGGAGGTGCACTGGACAAGTAAGCTACTTCCCCCCCTTGGCACGCATTGCTGAGAAGAATCGCCTTTTCTAAGTCTTGCCCAGGGCAATCATGAAGTATCACTCGATTAAAATGGAGGAGATCAATCGCATCATCGAAGAGCTCTGGCGCAAGACCTATCAAGGCACTGACGTGGATACAATCTTGATCCGTTCCGACAACGAAGCCGCCAAAGGAAATCGGTCATACAATTATCGGGTATGCATGGTCAAGCAGGACGCCGAAATGGACATGAGAGGGCGATGCAGCGCGGGACAGAAGGTGTTGGCCAGCATCATCATTCGTCTTGCGCTGGCCGAATGCTTCGGGGCCAATTGTGGTGTGATTGCCTTGGACGAGCCGACGACGAATCTGGATCGGGACAACATTCGATCACTGGCCCTGTCTCTGCACGACATTATCCAGACGCGACGGCATCAATCCAACTTTCAATTGATTGTCATTACGCACGATGAGGAGTTCTTGCGGTTCATGAAGTGTCCCGACTTTTGTGATTACTACTGGCGGGTGATGAGGGACAACCGACAGAAGTCCGTTATTGAAAAGCAGTCCATAGCAGAGGTGATGTGAATCTAGGCATGATAGATACCTACTAGGGCACGAGTTGCTCGCAGGAGTATGCCGAAACAGCAATTATTGCGACAGCTTGTGCACCCTTACCAGAATGCCCTACCGTACCTACCATGTCGTATTTCTGAGTCGCCCAATACTAGGCCGGTTTTTCGGGGATTTCTCAAGCTACGCTGTTTTCGGCCTTAGCTTGAGCAATCCCGAAAAACCGGCCTGAGTAGAGTTGCCCCTATTTCCCCCCTGTGCCTCGTGTTGGGGTCTTACCTCGGCCTGACCTCGGTCGGCGTGCAGGGAGGGACCGATGCGCTAAAAATAAAACAGCCACCCAAGGCACCACTGTTTGGGAACGAGGCGCAACGTGCTTGTTTGGGTCTTGTTGGCTTCTTCGTCGTCTTCTTCTCCTCCTTCTACTTCTTCTTCTCCTCCTCTGGATTTTTGGGCGACCTACAAGCCGTCGTCGCTGACCGTCTCTGACCGAGTGCGAATAACGCGATGGCGATCTCGGTCGGAATGATTGCATTGGCGCACATGTGACCCATTGAATTCTTTTTTTTTTCTCCAGGACAGGTGATGATGCCCCGCACGGCGAAGTGAGGGGTCGCACAGGCGGATGGTCATAAGGAGGGGGAATAGGCATGCTTCAGGGCGATTTCGGGGCGTGACCGTGCTCAAAAACAAGAAAATCGGAACTCATGCCAACCTCCCAGCAGCGGAGTTGGGAGAGGGGAGGTGAATGATTGATTTGCTGATTGCTTTCCAGCACTCCAGCACCAGTCCAGCGCCAATGAAACTGGGCGACTTGGCTGAGTTGGTTGGTGACCTTGCGCCATCTAGGATCACGGGCAAAAGGTTAAGGTAAGGTTATTAATACGTAGGCGTCGGCTCTTGCCTGGTTGTGCCTCCCTTACACTAGGCAAAGTAGGGAGTTAGACTCGAGCCCCATCGGCGGAGTGGCGCCGTGATTGGTCTTTCCGTTTGGCGGCTTTATACTCTTTCCAGAATTTCTTCGTTTCATCTGATCGCCATGTCAGCCTCCCAATTTACAACTGACGACGATGACATCCCGAAAAGGGTCCCCCTGTAGCCACAATAGTCATCCGCCCATGATGGGATTTTTCTCATTCCACATTGCCACCCGATGCTAAGCGTTCTAATAGGGAATCCAGTACTTGCTCCAGTCCTACTAAAACAATGTTGCAGTCCCACTTTTGTTCGTGTTATGCCCGCGTTTTGTTCAGTCATATCATCCGAGGCATTAACAACTTTCCTTGCCACTCCCACCCATTCCTCGTTGGGAAACAGACATAGCGTGCCTTGTTCCTGACTAAACCACTAAAAACCCTCTACTACCTCCAACATCAACACTCATACCCAATCTCTCTCACGGGCTTTACAGAGTATTGCCTTCTCCGCAAGCTCTCTTGCACCGCCCAAATTGCCAAACAAAAATATTCATCAGTGTCATCTGAATTCCATGAAAATACAACCATCTCATTTGTCGAGCCGCCTTTTGCAGGCGATACATTCCTCGCGAGTCGCTGTCAACAAAACGGGTTTCCGTGCCGTGCAATCCATCCAAAATCAGGCTTGATCTGTTGACGTGCTCACCTGCTGCCTCATCACCTTCTCCTCCATTTGCCTGCCTCCCCCTCGTGTCCCACCTTGCCATCATGAGGGTCCTCATCTCCATCACTGCCAGCCTCCTGGCCACCGCTGTCACAGCGTATGTCCCTATTCTCCCTCGGCACCATTTCAACACTATATTGACCTACCTTAGGACCCCAATTACGAAGCGAAGCGTCGACTTCAACTACAATTCAGAGACAATTTACGGTGTGAACATTGGTGGATGGCTTGTGCTGGAGCCGTAAGTGATGGGGAGGATACTTCAAACGCGCTGGCTCATCCAATCTTCTAGCTGGATCACTCCCTCGATCTTCCAGCAGGCCAACGGTCCCAATCCGAGTTCTCCCCCTACTATTGTCGATGAGTGGACACTGTGTGAGCACGATCCAAACGCAGCCAGCATCCTCACCACTCATTGGGACAACTGGGTTCAAGAGTCGGATTTCGCGAAAATCGCAGAGATTGGCTTCAACATGGTGCGGATTCCGGTTGGCTGTGCGTTGCCCCATTCCTGTCGCTAGGATTCCATGCTGACTTCTCGAAAGACTGGGCGTTCCAGAATTTTCCCGGTGACACATACGTCAAGGCAAATCAAGTGGATTACCTAGATAAAGCCATCGGATGGGCCTCAAACCACGGCTTGAAAGTGTGGATTGACCTCCACGGTGCCCCTGGATCGCAGAACGGGTATGACAATAGCGGTCACAATGGTACTGTCGGATGGTCTACTCCGGACACCACCTCCGCAACTCGATCTGTCATTCAGCAGATTGCCAACAGATACGCAAAGAACCAGGCAACAGTGATTGGAATCGAGCTGCTCAACGAGCCCTTGTTATCAAAGCTTCCAGGTGGCTCCGATGCTTTGTATCAATATTACAAGGACGGCTATGGAGATGTGAGAGTCGTCAGCGATACGCCCGTCGTCATCCACGATGCCTTTCAGAGCGCATCAGCTTTGAATGGGGTTCTGCCGGCGTCTAGTGGTGATCAAAATGTCATTGTCGACCATCATGAATACCAATGCTTTACCGATGCCATGGTTTTGGAACCGCAAGATGTCAGTCTCCCAGACAGGGTTTCCTACACGGTGGATTTTGCTAATCGTTTGCACAGACACATATCTCTTCGGTGTGCCCCAACTCTGGCTCGTATGCGAACAACGCAGACCATTGGGTGATAGTGGGGGAATGGAGTAGTGCTATGACCGACTGCGCCTCCGCTCTCAATGGATACGGCGTCGGATCCCGATATGAAGGCAATTATTATCTCGACACGCAATCGACTGGTCGGAGCTGCGGCAATATCAATTTCATCAACGAATGGGACTCGACGATGAAGCAAAAGATGGGTCAATACATCAACGTGCAGCTTGATACCTACTCCCAGCGAACGAGAGGCTCCATCTTCTGGAATTTCAAGACAGAGAACAGCCTCTCCCCAGAATGGGACGCTTTCGCCCTCTACGATCATGGTATATTCCCGAGCCTGAAGAACCGTCAATCGACGTCTCTCTGCTCCGGGTAGAGCGGCACTCAATAGCATGGAATAGGACTTTCGTTTACATGCATGGTGGCAACTCATTACGATAAGGACCCGTTCGTTCCACGATACTCCAACAACATTCGTTGATTGGCCATCTCATTGCATGGAATCTCACCAACCGGCGTTTATTGCAAAAATTAAGCATGAGGCATTTGATACCCACGATTTTCGTTCAACAGATGCAGCTGGCAGGGCGAGCTAACAAACACAATGGGCATCATAGTGGAGGAAACACTTATGATCTGGCTCAGACATGAGGTGGTCAGATATCCGATCATCAGTTAACGGCCTTTATTGCTAATTGAATTCGTGTACATATTGATCTGGGCACATCATGTATGTCTATAGAGCAGTCGTTACAGGTCTAATACCGCTAGAGAGGCCAATCCAAGCATATTCGCACAGGTCTACCGTTTCCGCAGGAATTAATCTATCCCTGGCGCCGCTCTGGGTTCCGTCTAATGTGCATATATTTTGTATTTGCAACGTATGATCCCTGAGCGCCTTCAATCCTCCGTTTCTCCCCCCCTAGCGAATTCATCAACCAAGTCATCCTCTTCCTCTCCCTGCCCCAACACCTTCTCAATCAAGGCCAACGTCGCCCGCAAGGGCAGCCCCACAACATTATCCCAACTCCCCTCGATCCTCTCCACCAGAATCGCCCCAATCCCCTGGATGCCATACCCTCCCGCCTTATCCGCGCCTTCCCTCGTCCTCACATACGCCATCAACGTTTCATCGTTGATGTTCCGCCCAAATCGCACCGTCGTCTCCTCCACCGTGGACTCCAATGCATACCCCGGATCTCTGGCGGACGCCAACGGCGCCATCGCCACCACGCCCGTGTAGACTTTATGGAAGCCTGTCGTCCGCAGCATCTTCAGCATCCCAATGTGATCGGCCTCGGACCTTGGTTTCTCCAGCACATGACCCGCGTGGGACACGACGACTGTGTCCGCCGCCAGGACGACAGCAGGGTCACCGAGGTCGGGTGAGTCGAGGGAGGAGGAGTAGACATGCATGGCTTTCTGGGTGGCGGTTTGGAGGACGTACTCGAACGGTGAGAGAGATTTGGGGAGGTTTTCGGGAAGGGTAGAGGGCGTGATTTCGAGATTTGTCAGGCCAATTTGGGCGAGGAGTTGGCGACGTCGAGGGGAGGCGGAGGCGAGGATTACGCGTTGGCTGCGAAGAGCGTTTATGAGGGGGAGGTCGAGGGGTAGGGGAGCTCGGGGGGGGTTTGGTCTAGGGGTAGGGGTGGCGGTGGGGATGGAGGAGGGTTGTGCAGCTGTTTCGTAAGAGGGGGGAGGCTCTGCTGGTGCTGGGATGTATTGTGTATCTGCCATTGCCAGCAATGGGGGAGGTTTTCCACTCGTTGACGAGCTTGTGGTCTTCGAAAAGCGTAATGAGAAGGATTCTCTTGCCTCTTGGCTTGAGGCTAGCGTTAGGGCAGATCTACACAAACCCTTTCGCCGAGGTTCTTTTGGTACGTTTGCGGTCCCTCGCGTGTCTGCTCTGTCTCTCACATTCTTCACTTGTCGTCCCAAAGAGGCATGTATCCTCCGACTTCGCAGTGGGCTCCTGACCGAGGCAGATTGCGGAATACTTTTTGTAATCCTATGCGGTTGAACATCATGCCGTGACGGCTGAGTGCCAGCCGAGAAGCAGTACGCCTACTTTTCGCTGATTCGCCGAAATGCCCCCCAAATTGCGGATACAGGGTGTCTTCATACATCCCACCATCATCCATGCTTTCCATGCCTTTCTCTTACAAATCTTCTTGAAAGAAAGAACCGGAATCCTCTTATATCGGACACCAGTTACCTCTCACTCATCTCCTTCCATCAATTGAAGTCTCTCTACCCTTCAATCACCATCCGTTCTTCCATCATCAAACGTCTTTCCTCTACTACCACCACTCAATTCTTTCCATTCAAGATGGTCCAAAACAAAGGGTTGATCTTCAAGTCCATCCCCAAAGGATGGCCCGTCGAAGGCAAAGACCTAGTCATCGAAGCACGTGAATTCGATCCAGAAACCTCCCCATCTAAAGATGGTATCACCACGAAGAACTTCTACGTACTTACCCCTCCATCTCTAGCTACTCCACCCCTCAACACCGGGCCACTAAAACGCATCAACCATACTGACCATCCATCCGGATTGCTAGGCATCATTCGACCCCTACCAACGCAGCCGTATGCGCCCCGCAGAAGTGAAATCCTACTCCCCAGCCTTCGAAGTCAACAAACCCATCAACAATGCCACAATCGCCAAAGTGCTCAAATCTAACAACTCCAAGTTCAAAGCCGGAGATATCATCATTGGCACCTTGCCCACCGAAGAATACTCGTCTGTCCCAGCCTGGCTCGTCAATAACATGTGCCGCGTGCTCGAAAACCCGTACAAACTTGACCCCAAGATCTATCTCGGTGCTCTAGGCATGCCAGGGATCACCGCGTACTCCTCCTTCTACGAGATCGGTAATCCCAAGAAAGGGGAGACGATCTTCATCTCCGCGGCCTCAGGGGCTGTGGGGCAGCTTGTGGGACAATTGGCCAAGCATGAGGGTTTGACTGTGGTTGGATCGGTGGGGAGTCACGAGAAATTGGATTTCATCACGAAGGAATTGGGGTTTGATGGGGGCTTCAATTACAAAGAGGAAAAGCCGGCTGAGGCATTGAAGAGGCTTTGTCCGAAGGGGGTGGATATTTACTATGAGAATGTTGGGGGGGAACAACTCGATGCGGCGTTGGGGACCATGAATGAGTATGGGAGAGTCAGTACGTATAAGCCCGAGGTATTCAAAAGGGATTTGGGGTGAGCGGATGCTAATAACTTGCAGTTGCTTGTGGCATGGTCTCGCAATACAACGTCGGCAGTATGGATGAGAGATATGGGGTGAAGAATTTGGTCAATGTCATTCCCAAGCGGCTCAAGATACAGGGGTTCATACAAATGGACAAGGATTTCGCGCCCAAATGGACGGCGGATCATCAGAAGAATGTGGCGAAATGGCTTTCGGAGGGTTCGTTCCAGTCGAAGTTAAGTGTGACCGTCGGGATGGACAATGCTATCAAGGGGTTCTTGGGCATGTTGAAGGGAGAGAATTTTGGGAAAGCGGTCCTGCAAATTGATGAATTAAAGGTGAGCTTCGAGTCTACCGGCAAGGCGTAGGGGAGACTTCTAACATTTCTAGTGAGACGCGGAACCATTCTTCCAAGCTGTAGGGTAGTAGTCACTGTTCAAAGCAAGGAATCATCTGAGCATCAATAAATCTTTCGGGTTCCCCACCCCTGTTATATATAATTGTCCGTCCACTTTTGCATGGCCCGCTGGAGCTCTCGGACTCTCAATCGAGCTCCAGGGTGGCCTTTAATATGCAATCCAGTGCCAGTGTCCTTCCTGTGCGGGGCTTGTGCTCCCGGCCTTGCAGACCCGATCGCATCCCAAACCTTCCTCTGATCAAGCATATTGGCTACATCCACATCAACCTCTTGTCTCTTCACATTCTTCTCCCCGATAACGACGACAACATTGTGTTTCTTGGACTGCTTGACTTTGGCAATCTTCCGATTCAGCGTCATATCGCTGTTGTCCAGTTCCACGCTGTAGGTGTTGTTATTGAGGGCTCTCGGTAATTGATTTCCTTGGGGTTCAGCCAAAGCTTTCTGGACCTCCTTCGCATACCGCTGTACATCGGGGTGGTCGGTGATAGTAAGGATGATGACTTGATTCGGACTCAGCCAAAACGGCCATCGACCATTGTGGTGTTCGATTAGCAAAGCCATGAAACGCTCTAGAGAGCCGAATATGGCGCGATGGATCATGACTGGTGTTGCATTGCTGCTTTTCGAGGGTCTCAACTTCGCTTTTATGGGATCCCGTTTTCCATCTCCGCCTTCTTGTACTTCTGCTGCCGGTGCTTGGTAGGTAAGATTAAACCGTTTCGGCAGCTGGAAATCGAGTTGAATGGTGGCGGTTTGGTGACTTCTGCCTTCCTTGTCTTGGAGGATCATATCAATCTTCGGTCCGTAGAAAGCCCCATCTCCCGTTCTAAGTGACCAACCCTCTTTACCAACGGTATCATCCAACGCTTTTTCCAATTGAGATTCCGCGCGGTCCCACTCGTCCACCGTGCCTATGTAGTCATCCTTTGGTCTTGTACTCAGTACAAAAGAGTATTGATTCAACCCAAATGTATCATACACCAGCTTTGTAAATTCGAGGGACTTCCTTATTTCCTCTTCCACCTGACGCGGTCGGCAGAAAACGTGTCCGTCGTCTTGATGGAATCGACGAACTCGAGTCAGCCCACTCAATGCACCCGAGACCTCGTCGCGGTGCAGCGGGCTGAAATCGGCGTAGCGAATGGGCAAGTCTCTATAGCTTATTTGTTGGCTGGCAAAGAGAAGGCAGTGACCAGGACAGTTCATCGGTTTGACTCCATACGTCTCAACAGGCTCGGGTGGCAGCAGCTGTCCGGGCTGGATCCTTCCATCCTTGAGTACAGGTGGCAATGTTTGAGGTAGTTTCGTGGTGCTCCCATGGACCGCGAACATGTCGTTCTTGTAATTCTCCCAATGCCCGGATTGCTCCCACAGAGAGGTTTTGTAAAGGGTAGGAGTGAGGACTTCTTGGAAACCGAACGCTGGGTATTGGGCGCGTAGAAAAGAGACGAGCTTTTGGAAGATGTGGGTTCCATTGGGGAGGAAGAGCGGGGAGCCAGGGCTTGAAGGGTCGAGAGTCCACAGGTTTTGCTGGGTGCCAATGCTGCGATGGTTGGGTCCAGGCTCTTTTGAAAGCTCAGCAGTCTGCTTACCGCCATGTTTCCTATTCTCGTGCTTATGTTCACCCTTGGCCTGAAGAGGAGTTGTGGATCTCAGGGCAAGCATAGTGGTGCAAGCGCAATGGCGACGAGTAGCCAGAGGCTGCCATGATGGCGTTTGTAAGAAGTTCGATGGTAGTCTCTTGCGTGATACATGCAATGGCCTGGATGGCCAAGATGGCCACATGAATCTACTGGACTCTTCGTACCAATATCCAGGATCGACTGTCATTGCTACTCCGAGCTTCAGTTCTTCGTCTCTTTTCTTCTTTCAGTAGCGCGCTTTGAGACAACCAATCAGAGCGCGTGTATAGCCTCGGCATGACGTCTACTGCAACACCACCAGAATCTAGGAACGCCATCTTCAGGCTGCTGTCAACTTTCCATAATACACGTGGCAATCCTTGTTGCTGAACACCGTGATTGTTATATCGCGTTACTCCCGTGCTATGCTCCATGACCTGGATCTTGCTTTCGCTGTTTACTGTGACGCATGACCTCGGATAATGGCAGGACAGAGGTGGGACTGGCCTCTAGTATCACCTCACCACACTCAGGACTCTGCTTGAAAGGAGAGCCAAAGCTAGAGCCACACTCTGAAGAGTGATTTCTGGAAGCGTCCAGTCCGGACGAGGAGAGAAAACGCGGCCAAGATGGTTAGACAACGCACCCCTGCTAAGAGCTATCCAAAACCCCAGCTAGGCGACTCATGGGTAGTCGAAAGTGATGGCGACGAGGGTGACAACGAGTACACGCCTCCACCCGCAAGCAAGGATTCAAGACAACTTGAGGCGTCAAGGCATGTACAAAAGCACTCGGAACCAGCGGACAGTCCCCGCAAAAGACCCCCGAGGAGGAGCCCCCGAGCCAGCGCTGAGCCCGAGTTCATCATGCCGTCTATACACGAGGGCAGCATTGATGGCATACGGCTGGAAGAGGAAAAGCGAAGATACGAGGCGCGGCAGCCTGGAACGCGGAGGCGGTCTCCAGAGAAGAGAGGTGCTCCACGCAGATCTGGGGATGCTACTGCGCAGGACAAGCTGGTAGAGGAGATGGAGAATATTGGGACATTTGTCAAACCTATACTGCGTTGGTCAAACGAGGTTCTAGGGGGAGCGATGCATATACTAAAGACACCCTTTTCCTACGTCATCGCAATATGGCTGCTCTTCGGCCTGATGGTGTTTTTGCGGAACCTCCTCTTCACTTCGGTCTACTCCGCTCTATCACCTATATGCCGTATACCGGGCGCCAGCTTCCTTGATCTGCCCATGTGCCACTCTTCGATAGCTGTTCAATATGAAGGGAACGATCCCCCGCCTGTTCAATTTGATCAGCTGATGGCCGTCCAAAGTAGATTCGAGGAAGTGCTACAGGAGAGTGCTGGCGGAGTTTCCCTACCTTTGGATATGAAGCGTGGGGAAACCTCGATTCGAGACTTACGCCAAGTAGTTCGCTTCAGCCACCTACATTCCAAAAATGAACTGGTACTTGAATTCGACGGTTTCGTCGAAACGGCGCGAATAGCTTCCTACGACTTACAGAAATTCAACAGCCACGTTGGCCGTGGTGTCGACAATATTCTCGCTACCGCCCGTTGGACGAAACGAATTCTTGATGGCATTGCGGAGAAAGATGCATCCCAGGGCGCCATCGCATCGTTCTTCAATGATAAGGTTCTGGCGCCTTTTCAACCTGTCACGTTCACTGAAGATCGCTTGTTGGAAACGTACATCCAGCACACGCGCGCCGTCGAAGACGAGATCAGCCGTCTGGTTACGGAAGCGCAGGCTCTGTTGATGATTCTGCAAAACCTTGAAGACCGCCTCGATGTGATCCATGGCATAGCGATACGAGACAACGTCCATGCGCAAGGTTCGAAAGAGGAAGTCTTATCGCAGCTCTGGACCATGCTCGGCGGTAACAGAAGCAAACTCGGCAAATTCGATTCCCAGCTCCGATTGCTGAATCAGGTGAATACGTATCGCCAAAACGCAATAGCTCATGTCAGCGGGACACTCATCAAGTTGCAAGGGATGGGCACGGAACTGGAGGAGCTACGGGAACGCGTGGGTGGAGTGGAACTGTTGGGTGGGAGAGGAGCAGTGCCGTTGCGGTTGCATATTGAGAATATCGAAATGGGGGTTGAGAGGTTGGAGAGGGGGAGGAAGGGTGCACGAGAACTGGAGAATGAGGAGTTGTCGAAGAGTCTGGGGAGGAGTGAGGGGGGGAGGAAGTCGATCGATGAATGTTGATTTTTGGGCCCTGGGAATGAAGCGACTAGTTAGATAAGAAGGTTTGACGATGCCAATATGCTGCTGATGAGCACCTGCAATTTGATAATGAATCGTACATTGGATGATATCCACCCATCTACCCCATCTTACCCAACATTACATGGTCCGTTCAATCCTCAAAAGGACGCGAATATCCACGCCCCACCCTTACCGCGGTGAGTACCCCCAGCACATCGATCCAATTTCGAAGATCCACCTCCAACAAGTCATTAAGGGCAATATTTTCCCTGGTCCCATCAGCAGCCTCTCGAACACCCGCCGTTTTTACCGCATTCCCGTAATCGTAGCCACAAATAAATCCCGACGGTCGGTTTAGGAGGAGAAATGCAGCGGTGCAGGTGCAAGCGCCCTTCATTCTCTCGTGGCTGTGGATCTCGAAGAGGTCGTTGACAGCGACGAGATATTGGGCTGGGATCTCCCAGTTTTGGTCCAATTGAACCATGGAGACGTAGATTTCAAAGTAAAAGTGCGACCTTGAGGGGGTGGCCTGATCACTTGAGTGTAAGTTGTGTGGGTGGTGCATATTGTAAGAACGGGATTTATTCTCACACCGAGACATCTGTCGGTGTGTTATAAGCCGCACGTGTACTGTTGTGCGTATATGAGCGTGTTCACGAGTGGATGATCGGAGTCATTTTGAGTAAGAGAATTAAGAGGGCCTTGTCTAGAAGACAAGGTAATGTTCTTAGTTTTGTAATTCATGAACGCACTTTGAACTTATGGAGCATTGATAGATCTGGGGAAAAGAGGACGTAAGGACGTAGAACTAGTGTTTCCACGAGAAAGTAACCACTGCAGCGTCAGAAGCCAACTGTTTCCTGATCTAGGAACATTTTGGACGTCAGACAGCGGCCCAGGTCACTCGGCTACAATGAGACCGCGAGTTGCGAGGATTTTGGGTGGAAGATCATAGCGACGACTTAAGAATGTGCGCCAATAGAGATAAAAATTTGCCCACGGATCGCTTAGATGTTCTTTCCGAAAGACCCTAGGGCTTTAAAAGAGGAAGCCAAAGTTCTTTCTCAATGCCCAGATCACAAAGTCAATGATCACAACCCTCCCAAGCACTGTCGTCCCCAAAAACTCTCTCTACCGCTTGTTCTCTGGCCAATCGCTGCTGATTGCCTCTGACAGCGCCCTTCTTCAGATTCTCCAACCGCCGGTCGTACCCACTCTTTGTACTAATTCGCATCTTACTTGCCCCATAACCAACTTCAACACCAGCGCCCACTCTCCTGCTTTCGACCCCTTTACTTTTCAGTTCCTTCTTTGTCTTCTTGCTGACGTTGGGCAGGGCATCCAGCAGCCAATTTTGCACTCCCTCTGCCCCAGCCTCGCTACCCCTTTTACCACCTTCGGAAGACACATCCCTACGCGCAGCAATGACATTAGCAACACTCTTCACGTATGGAATATCCTCCTTCGTATACAGCGTAACAGCCACCCCTCCTTCTCGGCCCTGTCTTCCCGTCCTACCCGCGCGGTGGACATATGAGGCCCCGGTAGTAGGTATATCATAATTAACCACACCGTTGATACCCCTGAAATCAACGCCTCGGGAAAGCAGGTCCGTGGTTATCAATATCCATATTTCGCCTTTGCGGAAGCCGGCCATGATGTTTGAACGTGCGGTATCCGAGAGGTCAGAGTGGATAACGGCGATCCGTGACGAGCCGCCAGCTTCTGGAGAAATATCGAAGAGTAGCTCACTATGCAGTGCTACCGCTCGGGGGATCGTTTGAGTGAATATGAGAAAGGGGGGTTGGAGTGAAGTGCTGCTTGCGGACGAAGAGACGGAAGGGTGGAGGAGTTGGCGGAGTGCAAGGAGCTTGCCCTGTTCTGAGGCGGCGTAGACAAGTCGGTGGGATATATTGGGAATGGCAGAGTCTTTAAGGCCAACGACTATTCTGATGATGTAGTGCGGTGGTGACGAGGACTCGCAAAGGCCAAGTTCGCGTCGGCGGTTGATGATGAATGACTGGGCTAGTGATTCGATCGAAGAGCCTATAGTGGCCGACCAAAGGGATACTTGGAGAGACGGATTGGTACACGCTTTCCAGATGCGTAATGTTTGCTCGCGGAAAAGCGGATCGAGCAGTATGTCTGCTTCGTCAAACACAATGTGCTGGACTAATAGTAAAGGAAGTGGTGGGTGGTCAGAGGAATCCGATATTGCATGTAGAAGCATCAGTGGCGTACTGACAAGTACATCTGTCTTCACCAGAGAGCCTCTCTTGAGTCCTTGCTCCTTTACGTGCTGGTCGTTCAAGAACACTTGTGTGCCCCCTTCCTGTTTTTCCACGCCTTGTAGCTCTGGGTGTAGCCTCATTCCCTTCTTCATAGCAGCAATGGTAATGCCAGCACCAACTGCTAGTTTTCTACCATCGTTGACTATTTGGTCGACGAGCTCATGTGTAGGTGCCAGAACCAATGTCTGGACCCCTCTAGCAAGCTGCTTCGCTTTGTTGGAGTTCTCCACACGCCGCTGTTGGAGTAGCCTCTGTAGAGTCGGTATCATAAAAGCTAACGTCTTCCCACTGCCTGTGGGAGCGACAGTCAAGAGGTCGACTTGGGATCTTTCATTTTTCTTTTTTTTCTTCTGGCCTCGACATAGCCCTCGATCATCATCGGAACCTAGTAGCAATGGCAGACTCGCCATTTGTACCTCCGTAGGTACCCTATAAGCTTGGGCATCCAAGTTCTGCGCTAGTCTTCTCGAGACTCGATACTTCGTCTGCAACTCTTTAAATTCCGTCAGAGGCTGCGGTAATAGTTGGCTATGGACATCTTTCTTGCGGCCTGATCCAGCTGTCTCCGACGATGTGTTATGAGTTTCATGCTTGGCCCGTACAGACTCTCCACAATCGAGGATTGTGATCTTAAGCTTGTGCTTCTTCAATAACCGCTTGCAATCTTCCTCACTACGAAGTGAGGCGTTCTCTTCGAATATCTGAGCATCTTGGGCCGATGTATTGTTTTCCTCCGCCTCCCTGACATTCGGCTCGGTCGCCGCAATTTCAATTGTCTCATTCGCGGGCCCATTGCCAAAAGAATTCGAGGGACGAAGTATGCCATTTGCTTGGCCTTGCGCAGTCAATGTTCTCTTGCGCTTTGTGCCTCTGATCGTTTCGCTGTGTAATCTCACGGGCTCTTTCTGGGCTTCATCGACAGTTCCACGGTTGGTTTCTCCAGCCGAAGGAAGTTGCTGGTGGGGAGCTTTTCTGTCGGCAGACTTTTGCAGGGTGGTAGACCTGATCAGCAACTTGAACATGTCCATTTCTACAGGGTTGGACTATCAAGCGCAGATTCAGAGGTCTCAATCCTCGAGATAAGCTAGGTAAGAGGTATTGGCCGTTCTCTCCAGATACGGCTTGCTAGGTGGGGCAATTTTACGCGCAACGTTGATTTTATGTACAGGAATTCCGGCCGAGCCATTTCATACAACATGTACTGTAATTTTCCAATTGTATAATTAAAGACAGTACCATTAGTCAAGATCAGCAACACATCTTCAAGCATAAGTGTGGCCTAGAAATTAGTATCATATTTGATCTTTGTGCTTTCTAGTTATGAGTTGAGGAGATGCTAGTGTTCAAGCTCTCTTTTATTCGACACGTAAAACCTGATCTTTGGTTTCCTTCTTCCTCAACAAATCGATTCATGCCGTACCTTCTCCCGTCCGTGGTCGATTACCATTTGGCTGAAGATTCTTCAATGACCTCTTGAGTTTTGATATGCGCGTTTGGGAGAAGATCTCTGCTTGCAGGCTTCGTTGCATGAGGCAAACCTCTCTTCACATCGAAAATCGCAAGCTCAATCTGCTATCATACTGAATGTCGACATTCAACGGCTACGTAGATGAGTTCCCCGAGATCAGGATTGATTATTTTCGAACCCTAGCTGGTAGGAAAGCCCCCTTGGCTGCCTTCCTGAGCCATGTGCACAGTGACCATCTCCAAGGTTTGGAGTCTTTTCACTCCAACCTGATCTACTGTTCCCCCGCTACCCGTGAATTCCTCCTTCGACTAGAGAAATACTCCCACCGCATGAATTTCGCCAAAGGGATTTTAGAAAGCAGAAAGCAACATTACAAGCATCTCAAGACAATCTTGAAGACCATCCCTCTCAACACCCCAACAAGTATTGAACTAAGGCCAAACGTGGCCATACAAGTCACCTTGCTAGATGCGAATCATTGCGCGGGAGCCGTTATGTTTCTCATTCAAGATGAAACTAAGGCGATCCTCTACACGGGTGATATACGATCTGAACCTTGGTGGGTCAATAACCTTGTCCGGCATCCAGTCATGATACCTTACACGCATGGTCTGAAATGTCTAGACAAAGTCTACTTAGATACGACCTTCGTGAATAAAAGCTATCGACACAAAGAATTTCCAACGAAAGCTTCTGGCCTGCAGGAGCTTATTGGAAAAGTGCTACAATACCCCAGCAGCACAGTCTTCCACTTTAATGCGTGGACCTTTGGATATGGTAAATATAATTTCGCTCTCAGCTATACCCTTTTTGTCATGTTTCTTGAGCCCGGAAGCATGTATTGAGAGCACGAGTCCCCCTATCTAGCCTATCTTACCCTCCTAACAAGTCATTATACCGTCGGAAGAGCTTAAAGAGGCAACGCTGACCCAGAAATCGCAACAGAAGAAGTTTGGATCGCTCTTTCACAAGCTCTGAGATCGCAGGTCCATGTCGATAGTTATAAATGTCATCTATACAAGTCTCTGTCGACTGTAGATGCTGGCGGTAATCCTAGCCACGAGGGTGCCGCTCTTTTCGGCTTTAATTTCGGCAATCATTATCAAAAAGGATGCTTGACCGATGATCAAACTGTACGCCTGCATAGCTGTGAGTTTGGCACATCGTGTTCTGCTCTCGATTCAAAGGACACCGTCTACATAACACCTATCATCACTCGATCGGAAGGCCGGGATATTCCAGAGGTCGGCGCAGGTGGAGGCGGAGGGGATTTGACCAAGGCCCACGATTTGGAAGTAGACTATGTTCTGGACGTCGAAAAACTTGTCGGGCTCTGCAGAGAGAAGATCCAGGAGGATGAGGTGCGCTCGTCGACATTGAAGGTGATATTCAAGGCCTTACAGTCTGAGAATAGGACAATGTCTTTAGACAGCCTGCAGCTTGAGGACCGCGATGAAGAACTTCCATTACAGGAACTTGCAGGACTCTTCACAAGGCTTGCAGACTCCCGGGCTGATCTAGATGGGAGACCTCGTGAGGAGAGTGAAGAGTCGGGCAAGCCTGAAAAAAAGACTTCGCTTCCTGCAGAGGGAAGCAAGCAGAGTCTATCGAGGAGGATTGTCTTTCCCTATTCACGACATTCATCCTACATGGAGCTATGCCATTTACTCGAAGCTCTTGGACCCAAAGATGTCTACCCCTGCGCTATAGATGAAGAAGATTGGTCCTGGGAAGTAAGTGTCGAGAACATTTTTGGACATCTCTGCTCAGGTGATGTTTTTGCTCATGACCAGAAAATGCGAATGCGAGAGGGCCAAGGGAGGGCACTGAATGCGTCGCGAGGCCTCAAGAGACGACGAGATACAGAACGATTGCCTCGAAGCACACCTCCAAGAGAAGGTGACGTTGACCAATCCCAAGCAGAAAACAGACCCCCTGAGCACATTTCAAGGCAACAGCCCGCATCAAGCTATTTAAGAGAACGATGGGGCGGCATAAGTCAGGCAACAATGATCAGTCGATCCCCTTTACTTCCAGAGCGACCAGGTCAGGAAGAAACCGAGGTCACTACAAGCAGTGCGCCCTCCCCCACCAAAACACCCTCACCGGTACCCAATTTCTGCGCAATACGGAGCAGTTTCAAACAGCTCCTTGGCTCAAAGAACGAGCCCGATGGACAAACGCACTCGGTGTCTAAACCAACTCGAACGCACAGAGAATTCTTTGACGCGCCCAATCTCGCATCGGGACAGACTATGAGCGGAATATTCGAAACATCAACACTAAAGAGAGATCCCAGCAGTACTCAAGCTGAGCCAATCGAGCTGTCCGATGAAGACGATGATGCTACTTGCCCAGGCAGTGAAGGCTGCAAGAGTGGCAGTCTGCCGGAAGAATTCCCCAAGCCCAAAACCGAGAGCCAGCATAGCACAGGAACCCAGCTAACGTTGTCTGATGCGGCATTCGACTCTCAGGGGTCCGAGAACAAGACGAAAGTGCTTCGCAGGAAGGAAGCATACAAGGCGGCTAAAGAACTTAGTGGAGCTTGGGGAGTGAATCATGGACTTGTGTCTTCCGGTGCAGATCATCGAGAGGAAGAGATCGAGTTTTGATGCCACTATTGGGAAGGGAGGTACCTGGACGATTTTTGGCTGTGCTCTGCACTCTTGGTCCGAACGTTGCTTGATGGAGGCGTTCGAATATATGCAAAGGTACTAGCGAGATGACAGATCGTGAAGTCGTCGAACTGCCAGACGCAAAAAGATCAATACGGGCCTCTTTGAGCTGAAAACCCTGGTGTGGCCGCTATGGGTGATAGAATATTTATCAGAGAGGGCAGTGGATAAGAACAGGTGGTACACCAGTCATTCCTCGAATGCCCTCCATCATGAGAGCCATTCCAGCTCATTCAATCCGAGAATCAATACATATAGTACTGCTGAGTTAGAGGAAGTTCGGTTGCCGGCTCCGCCTTACAGACCATTCCATCTGCTTCCACCACCTGTAGCAATAGTCAAATGTCTATTACACGGTACCTACAAGCAAAATTCAGGGGCTGGAAATGTTGTAGATGGACTCACATAAGTCTCTGGGTCAACCTTCATCTTAGGCATTGTTTCGTTATACTTCATATCTTTCTTACCAACCTTCCTGCAGTTTTTGACAACTTCGATGCGCTTACGAAGATTATAGCTCGCCACAATTCCGTTCTCGATGGAGGATTTAGACACAAAAGTGATGGAGGTCTGCGGAACAAAGGTCTGCCACGGCAGAAATGAGCTTCACTTCGGCAAAGCGGTTCCAATTGCGAAGCCAGCTATTGGGAGTGGGAAATGGGAGTGGGAGAATACTCACAGCGAACATGGGACGCATGATGACTGGTTCGACGGTCGGAATTGAAGCATTCGGGTCACCCTAGTCGAAATTCAGTAAATCAATGAGGATTAGGGAGATGTGTCTTACCATTTGCATTTGAGAGATCATGCCACCCTTGATGACCATAGTTGGCTTTGTGCCAAAATTACCAGGAGTCCACAGAACTAAATCGGCGAACTTGCCAACCTCGACGCTTCCAATCATATGGCTCATGCCTTGAGTGATGGCAGGATTGATGGTGTACTTGCTGATATATCTCTTGACTCTAAAATTGTCTGCGCCTGTGCCTTCGTCCTCTTTCAGAGACCCCCGTTGCATCTTGTTCTTATGTGCGGTGTTCCAGGTCCGAAGGATGACTTCTCCGCATCGGCCCATAGCCTGTGAGTCGGAGGACATCATGCTGATGGCACCGAGATCATGCAAAACGTCTTCTGCAGCAATAGTCTCAGCACGAATGCGAGATTCCGCGAAAGCGACATCTTCTGGGATCTTCTTGGACAAGTGATGGCATACCATCAGCATGTCCAAATGCTCATCCAGGGTGTTGTACGTGTACGGTCGTGTTGGATTGGTGCTGCTGGGGAGAACGTTAGGGTGCTCGACGACAGAGATAATGTCAGGGGCATGGCCTCCGCCAGCACCTTCTGTGTGGTAAGTATGAATGGTCCGATCCTTGAACGCTTTGATGGTCTGCTCTACGAAACCCGATTCGTTGAGTGTATCAGTATGGATGAGGCACTGGACATCGTACTCGTCGCATACACCCAGACATGTGTCGATGGCTGCTGGTGTGGTACCCCAATCTTCATGCAATTTCAGGCCCGCAGCTCCTGCAGCGCACTGCTCTTGCAAAGCTCTGGGACTGCTATCATTGCCTTTACCTGTAATAGCAAAATTGATAGGGAGCCCGTCGCATGCTTGAAGCATCTGTCGTAGATGCGTCTTGCCAGGTGTGCAGGTTGTTGCATTTGTGCCTGTGCTAGGGCCAGTCCCCCCTCCCAGCATTGTCGTGATGCCTGATGCGACAGCTTCGTATACCTGCTGGGGACAGATGAAGTGTATGTGCGAGTCCATGCCTCCTGCGGTCACAATTTTTCCTTCTCCGGCAATGACATCCGTACAAGACCCAACTACCATGGCCGGATGGACGCCATCCATTACATCAGGATTTCCAGCCTTGCCAATTCCTACAATAACACCGTTCTTGATACCAATGTCTGCCTTCACGATACCACTCCAGTCGATGATCAAAGCATTGCTGATAACAGTATCAAGCGACTCTGCATCAGGGCGGCCACTGGCCTGGCCCATACCTTCACGCAATGTCTTCCCCCCCCCGAAGGTACATTCATCGCCGTGGACAAGATAATCCTTTTCGACCTTGATCCAAAGATCCGTGGACCCTAAACGAACGAGATCGCCAACGGACGGCCCGAACATGCCACAGTACGCTTCACGGCTCATTTTGAACGGTTCGATGTGGGCACTATCACCGGCAGGCTCTGGAGTATTTGCAAAGCCACCTTTTCGCAGTCTTTCCGTGATCTCATCCACACGAGATACGTCGACATGGCCGGAGGCTATGCCATTGCCCCCACTGATGACCCGCCTGCCTCCAATTTCGACGCAGTTGACCGTCTTGGTGTCGCCGGGCTCAAATCTTACTGAGGTACCAGCTGCTATGTCCAATAAGTATCCGTGTGATTTGAGGCGGTCAAAATCCAATTGAGAATTTGCTTCGATCAGATGGCAGTGAGAGCCGATCTAAAGAAATTAATTAAAATTAGAAAGCTGTGCGACCACAACACAACATCTGCGCACCTGGATTGGCCTGTCCCCCCTGCTGACAACTCTTAATCTTCTTCTCTTCCGACCGTCGTGAACCAGGATTTCTCCTCCCTCCAATGGAATAATCGCTCCAGGCATCATCTGGGTCTCATACAATTTAGGGTCTAGCGGAGGGAATAAACTTTTCGAGGGAATAGGTAAGAAACTGCCATATAGAGCACGCTCTAGATCGCCATCGTCGGAGCAGACAGGGTCATGCACTGTCACAAGATAGGTGCCCGTGGGAAAGGTGCCCTCCACCATGAGCTCGTGGAGAGAGGAAACGACTGAGGAAAGGACATGACGCCTGCCGAGCATAGACTTGCCGAAGGACATGAGATCGGCAACAGAATGGTTGCCATCACGAATGAGCTAGAAAATCAGTAGAGGCGTGGAAGGCTTCTGTCTTGACGGACCTCATGCAGGTTGTTAGCGATGAGAGCCTGCAACCAGGGAAGCATCAGCCATTCGAAGCTTGTGGTGTGACAGTCTTGTGGCATACAGTAGCTTCTGCATGATTCAATTTGACACCTCTGGCAAGCCGACGCTGGGCGAGCAAGCCCAATTGTGAGGTGACAAGCTTGTCGAGCTGCTCGAGGGGTGAGCTTGAATCTCTCTGGTTCAACTCAAGTCTAGGCTCACCTCTTTCGGTACCAAATGCATATTGAAGCAGGGCAATTATTGGCCCGTACAAATGGCAGGAGGAAAGAACAACAATGTGGATCGAGACTGCAGGACAACTGCGGTACCAAGAGTGAGTCTCCCAGCCTTAGGGAAGAGGCTGCTGGTGTGGCATCCTGGACATTGAGGTGGGGTGATTTAGAGAGGTGCGGGGACGAGGGGAAGGGAAGGGCAGCTGTATCTAAGGTACCTTACGGTACAGAGTACGGAGTGCTTACTGGTAGTCGGAGGGCGATTAGTTACGATTAGAAGGCAAGCACACTTAGGTGTTCCTAGTGGCCAGAGATAACCAGGAATAGATACCTAAACAGCGAGAGTAGGTGCTACCAAGAGAGTAGAGTATGCAATAAGAACTAGCTTTGGATACATAAGATGTGGGTACAAGGGAATTAGCAGCTCGTTCTCTTCGCTTCTCCTCCATCATACATCTCCTACAATGGAAAACCGAAGAAAGACAATCCTCGCCCTCGATTTACACGCACCCATGAATATCGCCACGCAAGCTCCATACTAACTCTATCGAGCATTGCACGCGCTATCAACTCCCCCAGTGCAATCCCCACATCACGTCTTGCTGTCGAACCGGTCATATCGCCACGACGTCCCTGGTCTCAAAGCTCCACCTCCCCGCTCTTGCGCTTCTTTCCCTTCTTCTTTTGCTCTTTGGTTCCCTTGACGTGAGAGCTCGCTGGCTCTGCAGCAACCTCTTTCCTTGCTTCGGCCCCATCATCACCTCCTTTGGCGTCCTTCTTCTTGCTTGCCTTCTTCTCCTTTCTGGCCGACTCAACGACGGGAGCTACTTCGTTCTCAGCTTCCGCAGCTGCTTGCTTAGCTGTTGCTGCCTTCTTCTTGCTAGTTTCTTTGGCCACTTTTTGTTTCTTGGCGACGGGGACTGGAGAAGGCGCTTTCGGTGGTTCTGGGGTCTCTTCGTCAGACGAAGTCTCGTCGGAGGTTTCGCTGTCGTCCTCTTCCGATACATGATCAGCCTCGGTGACCGCAGGGTTGTCCTTCTTGCTGGCATTTTTGCTTTGCTCCAACAGTTGTTTCGCCTCTTCATCGCTGATTACTGGGAGTGGCTGGCCGGCTTTGTACGCCTTTGTGAGCTCCTTGTACCTCGCAAAGTTGATTGCGTACTGCTCGTTCCATTTCTACGAATTCATGTCAGCACGAAAGCTTTGGCGCTTCTAGGTATCCGCATATTTACCTCTTTCTCGTTTGATGGCATCTCGCGCCACCTTTTACCTCCTTCGTCCTGCACCTCCTTGGCGGTGTGCTTATCACCCAGTTCGGCTGCAATCAATGGCCGTGCGGTCTGAAGATACAGGAAGAAAGGGGTCAACGCGCGCTTTGGCGCGTTTTTGTCGTGTGGAGCCCTCTTGCGTTTCTTGTTGCCTTCCGGGGCAGCTTCAGTGGTAGGAGCAGGTGTGGGACCACGCGCAGCGAAGAGGCCATTGTCACCGTTGAGAGTCTTTGCAAAGGTGAGCTGATCGAGCGATGACCCAGCAGTGGTGCCCAGAATCGCGTTTGTATGCGAGATGTAGCTCTGCCTAAGAGTTGAGACGGCGGATTCTAATTGGGAAAGACCGGTGACAATCTACCAAGTGATGGTCAGCTCAACTCGGTCTGGATTATTGCATGCCGCCGACGATATCGAGCGCAACCCTGGGTGGTGCTGATATGCCAGTAGAGAAGTGCTTCCTTGTGGAGGGTCTCCAGTGCTTGATCGCGTGGATCACGCGTCATGTATGTCTGAGCTTCAGACATTGTAGATGTAATCGCGTTGTCTGAGATTGCACAGACGAATGGCGATGGAGGTGAGCAGGTGAAGGCGCGATGAGGTTATCATGACCAGCCTCGACTCGCGACGAAGTAGATGAATGAAACAGGATTGAGCTTACAGAGTTCCTACTGCTCATGAAGTCTTCAACAGTTATTTGGAGTGGCGCGGGGTCCTTGGGCTTCTCATCAGCCTTCTTGGGACGCGCCATGACTGTTTGTTTTGATGTTGTTAGGATGGGCTAGCTTGGGTCTCTGTTGTTGTAGGTCGGAACTGGCGTTTCGGGGGGGAGGGGCCTAGTTAAACACTTTTCTCCCCCAGCGGGCTGTGCGCCCTAACTGCAGGATTTAGGGGCAAGGAAAAGAATCGCTGGGGCTAGGTCCTTTGTGGATGCGGGGTCATCTAGGCTGCACAGATTAGGTTGTTAGGGTCTGAATGATGCCCAACCATCCCAACAAATTTTCAGCTTTATCACCTGGGCATTCCTTTTTTTCTCAGCCTACAACGGCCTCTGATTCTCCCAATGGGTGCCCCAAAACGGCGACCTCCGTGGGTCCGTTGAACAACTATAGACACAGGCCTGCGCCATCTACCTGTATACAAGCTGCCTACCAGGACTTCTGACCCGTGTAACCAGAACCCTCGCGGGTACTTCTTTTCGCTAAGCTTGCACCCCGGCGGGAGCATCCACAACCTAAGCCCGGAGAACGCCTTGGTACTTAGACTACGAGCACCTTGTTTCCTCCCTGTTGATTTCCATGTGGGGCATCCCTTAGACTTCGGCAGTCCGATTCAAGTGCTTCTAGAAGAAACTGTCTATCAACTTCAGCCTTTCGTATGCTATACCACCCTAATAGATTGCTATACCACCTGTGTAGATTTGGAACAAGTAATCAAGTCTTCATTTCTCATCCACCATGCTCGATAGCTTACTCCGCCTGATCAACTCTAACGCAAGGTTTTCATACAAGCTCCCTGACATTCCTGGCGGGCAATATGAGAATCGTTGTCGCATGAGATCACACGTCATGAGATGGCAGATATCAAAATGAACCTACTATCCTCTTTTGTACTGAAAAAAACATACCTGCTTTGAAGGATCTTCGAATTGTAAATGGTACTAAAAATTGATGCCTGGGTTAGGGGACGAACCCTATATTTTCTAAATTCATCTTTGTGCCTTGCTGACATGAAAATTGGTAGGGTAGTAATACTTGTTTGATTGCTATATAGAAAGGTAGATTATTTAGAAATACTAAACCATTAATTCTAATTAAGTTTAATAACGGAATATTCAGTTTATATTTCGTATTTATTTTTAATAATTTTATTTTAATATATATATTGTTTTTTTTTAATATTCGTTTTATTACTTTATATAAATTTATACTAATTTCTATTATATATTTCTGGCTTATAATTGTTTCGTATATAAAATAATTATAATATATAATAAACTTTGTTATCTTTTCCTTTTGATTAACTTTATATTTAAATTTCTTTTAATAAATAAAGTTATTAAAATAAGTAAAACTAAAAGTTTTTACTCTTTTATTTCTTTTAATCAAGGCTTTAATCCTTTGGAATTATATTAACTTTTTAATAATAATAATATATATATTGTTTTTATTACGTATTTCCTATTTTTTAATAATATTTTAATTTTTTTAGTTTCTTTTAAAAACTTCTTTTAAACTTCTTATTAAAAATATATTATTAATATATATTTTATATTTATAATACCTTTATTATATAAATAATTCGTTGTTAATATATTTAATACTCTTTGTTTATATAGAAATTTATTAAAGCTTATTAATATTCTTTATTCTTAATTACGTTAATAATATATTATAAGCCTTTAAGCGGTATTTACAAAAATAATTAAAACAACAAAAATATGTTTTCTCTTTTTATTGTTCTCTTATTTTTTTTTTTTTTTTTCTTATTTTAATATTATTTTAATAATTATTTTATTTTGTATAAGCTCTGTAAATACTTATATTATTATATATTCATTCTGCAACCTTATTTGTTACTTTTATTGAATATATATAATGTATTTTTTAATTGATTATTATATGCAAAATGTAAGTATTTATGAATGTCAAAGCATTAGGCAGGATTAGGCTTAATAGCGGAATACATCCGTATTGCTACTTTATTTTTATTATTTAATACTTTTATTTTATTATAATTATATTGCAAACAAATAGTAATAAAAAGCTAGAAATAGTTAAACCGGAATACCGGAATTCTTAAAACAATTAAGTCGATAACTTTAACTGTTTTAATATTATCGTTTTAAAGTTATTCTTAAGCTAAACGTAATATTTTTAAAACTTTTTTTTATATATATATCAATATTAAGCAAATTAGGAATAATAGAAAGTAAAAGGATTTATAAAAGTTATATATATATATATATATAGGTATAAGAATTTTAAATAATTATTAAGGGTTTTAAAGGCTTCCGCAAGTTTCCAAATAAAATAATAAATAGCTAAATAAATAATTATAAAACTTAAATAATAGCTTTAAAGCCGGTATATTAACTCCGGAACATAATATAAAATATAATAAAGATATTTATAAGCTTATTTAATATATATATAATTTTAAAATATCGTTAATGTAAATATTATAACATAATATATAACTGATAAAAAGCGGCCAAAATAAGCGGGGAGTTAATATACAATTCATTTAAAACTTTTATAGAATTTAAAAAGTATTTATAAAATTATAATAAAGTAATTATTATCGCCAAGGGAAAAAGTAAACATATTTATAAAGTATAAAAAATATGGATCTGCGCGGCTAGCGCTTATTAAATTAAATAAATAAAGGGAAAATCAATACGCTTTATATAAAGTATATATATTAAATCTTTTGGATTAGCTTTTATAATATATAGACTAATATAAGGCTTATTCTAAGCCTAGAACCTTATGGAATGTTTCGAATTTAACTTTTAAAAAAACTTTAATAAAACCGTTGATTATTATTTATTCGATAAAAGTATATATTAATTCGATTTTAAATGGAAGTAGGCGAAACAGGGATATTGTGAAAATTGGTAAAGTAGTAACACTTATTTGATTGCTATGGTAGAACGGTGGACTATCAAGGAATGCCAAGCCGCTAGTCCCGATTAGGCATAGAGGCAAAATCATTCCCTTTCAACAGATATAACAGCTACATCAGTTGGCCTAGGATAGGAACAAGGTAATACGTCTAAAGGGCCTAGGAGTAGCCCTTACGCATTACGAAGAACTAGAAGGTCTAATAATAATAATTAAAAAGTTACATACTCAATATATTGCTGAAATAAATATAAAATACATATATAAAATATTTTCAGATAATCAATTGAAAATAATATGAAAAATATATTTTATAACGGATTAAACAAAGTTATGACTATTGAATGACAGGAATAGCAATGCGGATGCATTCCGCTACTAAGCCTAATCCGGCCTAGTACCTTGGTATTTATAAATAGTTCTATTTTGTATATAGCAATCAACTAAGGAATATATTATATATATTCAATAAGTTATAAGCCTGGAGTATATACTGGCTTATTTAACTAATTTATAAATTTATATAAAATCTTAATCAGCCTTGACTTTCCCTTAGAGTAATATAATAGGAGTTATAAGAATTATATTTAAAATTGTAACTATATAATTTTATAATTATAAGATATTTATTTTTATTCCTTTAGCTTATTATTATTAACGGAGTCTTAATTTCTAAAGTATAAATATAATTTAATATATTAATAATCGAGTTGCTTCCTTTATATAATTCCAAGAAATAATAAGAGTAAATAATTATTCGAAACCCGAATATATATAAATATATAAATTTTCCTTTAGCTATTATTAAAGGTTTATTATTATTATTTAAGGTATATTACTATTATTAAAAGTATTCGTAATTATTAATTATAATCAAAGACTTTATTATTTTTATTAATAATTATATATTATTATTAAAAAATATAGGGACTTTATAGAGTCTGCTTTAGCTATTTTTTAAACTTAATAAAATATAAAATATATTTATAATTAACGTAATTAGTATTTTTTTAAATTTGATATTAAATCTTAATAATAAAAATAATAATTATTTTTAATAATTTTCTCCTTTAAGTCTTTAAATAAATAAGTATATATAATAGCTAATTTACTTATAAAGGCCTTATTTTTACGAAAATTATTATTTAAATCTTTTGTTATTCCTTTTTTAAGAAAAAAGTTTTTAATAAAACTTTTAATATTAATATTTAGAAAGTCTAATTATATTAAGAAAGTATATTTTATACCTTAAAAAAAATTTAAAGGAATTTTAATTTTAAATAATAATATACTTTTGCTTATAATTTAGAAAAAATATTTTATTATATTATTAAATTTAATTATTAATTATTATATTTGGAACAAATTTCTATATAATATAATATAAATAAGCTTGAATATTCTCAAATTTAATTATAATGTTTTTTCTAAATATTTTTTCTTAAACTTATTATTATTTTAAATTTTATAATTCTTAAAACTTTATTTAATTTAATAAGTAATTATAACTTTTTTAATTTATAACGGACTTATTAATAAAATTAAGTCTTATTATTCTTAAAGAAGTAAATAAACTCGATAATCCCTAAGGCTTTATTTTATAAAAGCAAAATATAAAGGATATTCTTAAGTTATAAAGCTTTTAATATTAAATTATTATAATTAATAACCCGCCGGTAAATAATAAAGATTATAAAGAATAAGATAATAAATACGATCTCGCGTATACTATTATTTATTTCTATATCTAAGGCAATATTTATAATAAAATCGAAAATTATATTAATATTAATATTATTTGAATTAAATTCGAAAAGCTTTATTAATTTAAAAGCTTTAATTATTTTTTTAATATTTTTTAATATTTTTATAATATTATATTCGCTATTTATAATAATAATTTTATAAAATATATTAATAGTTTCCGCGAAACTTATAATAAACTCTTGATTTTCAAAGTTAAATAATAAAATGATTTTCCTTTTTTATAAGAATTTAGACCTTAATTACAAATTATATATAAAATATTATATATAAGAATATAACCCTTTTAATATCGATAGGACTTTTAAGTTTATTTTTAATTATATTATTTAGTATTTCTAAAATATTATATAAGCTAGCCCTAATAATATAATAATAATTTATATATTTATTATAATCTTTCGATTTGCTTTAAGGCAAACTTAATATAAAAAACTTTAAAATAAAATTAAACCTTATTTTTATTTTAAAGATGTTATTAAATATATTAAATATTATATTATATATAAGAAACCCTTTTATAATTCCTTTATTTATTATATAAATATTTTTAACTTTAACAGAAATTATAATAAGAGCAATAATCGCGGCGGCTATAATAGCTATAAAAGCTATAGAGGTTATAAAAGAAATAATAATATATTTTAAAATAAAAGCCTTACAAAAAAGGCTAAGATTATTTATATAAAAATTAAACTTTTAAAGGAATATAATTTTAAAATATATTTTAATATTATTATAAATATATTATTTATACATATATTTTTTAATTATATAAAGGAATTTAATAATAACGAAAATAAAACCTATTTTATAGCTTATATTACCGGCTATAGAAAAGTTATCTTTAAAGACCTTAAGAATATTTGGGCTTTCGATACTACTATATCTTAATATATATTATAAAACTATAATACCTTTATCTTTATTAACTTAATCAACTATTTTATTTATAATATAAAAAGGACCGTTCTTATTATAAATATCAATAAAGTTATTTTAACTTATTATACCTGCGATAGTTTTAAAAGGCGTTTTTATATTAATATATTTTGTTTTTAATATTTATATTTAAGCTATATTAATAAGCAGAAGATTATCGATATTATTTATATATACGATAATAATAACCTTATTTATTTACTATCGGATAAGCCCAAATATAATATTTACTCCAAATTTCTCTTTAAAGTCAAATCTTATAAAGGCTATATTAAGCTAGGGGAGTATTATAGCTATTTCTATTATAATAATATTATTAGCCTTTTAAATAATTATAACTTTATTACAGTTTATTATTATTATTATTAAAGATATTATAAAATAAATCAATATAAAGTTAATACTTTATAAAAGCGATACTCTTAATTGCCTTATTTTTATTATTTAATTTATAGAAAAACTTAGCTTGAAATATAAATAGTTTTATATTAATTAGGATTCTTATTATAAGGAATAATACTTTTCGGATTAATATTATAATCGTAATATTATATAAGAATTATCTATTCCTAATAACTTCGAAATAAATAAGATATTAAAATATATAAATTAAAAGTTGCTTATTTATACTTATATTAATATAATAAATATTTATTTATTTAAGATAATATTTTACGAAATCTTTATTAATATAATATAAATATAAAACTATATTTCTTAATAAAGTTTGCAGAATAAGACCTTTTATAAATTAAGGAAAAATATTAAATTCAACTTTAAATTTATTCGATAAATTAATTAATAAAATTATTATTAGAATTATAAGATTAATAGTATAAATTAAGAAAAGTTTAAAATACGCTTTATACTCGGACGGCTTATTAGCTATAAAGCTAAAAATATTTATTATATATTAATATTTAATAATTTAATTTAATATTATAATAATATCAAATAATTTATTTAAGAAATTTTGCCTAATTACTTATATAAACAAGCCTTTAAAACAATATTAATCCTTTAATAAGGTAATTCGGTAATAATAAAATTTAACTTTATTATAATTTAATTATAATAATATTATCGACTTTATTAACCTCTTCTTTAATTAACGTTTTTAATAAAAATTATATTCGATATATTATATATTAAGCCAATTCCTTATAAACTTTATTATTATATATAAAAGCTTGAAAGCAATAATAATAATAATACTTATTCTTATTTCTAATTTATTATATATTATTTCTAATTAAAGTAAAATATTCAATATATACCGAGATACCCTTAAACGCTAGGTACTTTTAATTATAAGAACCTATTTAATCCCCTAACCTTATTGCGCTATTTTTTTATACTAATTCTTTTAACTCTAATAAACTAACTACTTATAAGAAAGCTATAAAGAGTTATTATAGTAAAGAATAAGAAATAATTATAAGGGAGGAATATAAATCCTTTATAAAAAATAATATATAAAAGCTATATAACCTCTTTAATAAGAAATATATTTTAAAAGGCAAATAAATTTATAAAATTAAACAGGATAATAAAAATAAGATTTTCTATTATAAAACTTATTAAATTATAAAGGATTTCCTTTAGTAATAAAATATTAATTTTAACAAAACCTTTATATCTATTGAAAGGGAATGATTTTGCTACTAAGTCCAATCGGGACTAGCGGCTTGGTATTCCTTGATAGTCCACCTTTTTATATAACAATCAAATAAGTATTACTACCCTACCAATTTTCATAAGTTATAAGCCTAGATTACCGGAATTACTTTTAAATATATATTATTAAGATATATACCTTCTATATAAGCTATTTAGGCTCTCTAACAATATATATTAATAATAATAATAATATATAATAGCTTTCTTAGTTACCGAATTATGTAATATTAAATATTTTAAAATAATAATTTTCTAAGTATTAAAAACCCTTAAAGTAATATATTTATAATTTAATATATTTATATTAATATAGCAAATACTTTTCGTATTTTATTAGAGCCTTAAGTTAATTAGTTATATTCCTTAACCATTCTTAGCTTCTAAGAAATAGAATATTAATTATATTAAATAATATATTAATATTTAATTTAATAATTATATATTTAGCCTCTTATTTAGACTAGTTAACCTTTTATATTATCATTTATTATTATTTATTATACTAAAGAAGTTTATAAAGCGAGAATCCCTAATATTTATTATTTTATATATTTATATTATTTTATATTCTATATTCCTAGCTTTCTTAATTATATATTATTTATAAGTTATATTAATATATAAAAGCCTTAATACTCGGAATAATATTATATTTAAAACTCTTAATATTATTTAATAAAGGATTTTTATTTTAATATAAAATAAATATTCAAATTTAATACCCTTTAATATATAATAATTTAGGGCCCTTATAAACTATTATTATATATATAACAAAATAGACTTCGAAAATATATATAAAGAAATATTTCATAAGAATAATTTTATATTTATTATTCCCTTTATTAATAATAAATATAAAATATTTATATAAAACCTAAAAACTTATAATAGGATCTTTATTCTTAATTATAAAATAACCTTAGATTTTTATATTTTACCTTTAATATTAAGCTATTTTTTTGGCTTAAAACTAAAGTTTTAACTCCGTTCGATTTATAAGCTTTTAGTTATTCCTAATAATAATAATACTTATACTTATATTTCCTCCTTATTTATAAATATTTTATAAACTATTAGCTATAAGTAGTTCTATTATATCTTAAATATTAATAGCTGCCGAAGTAGAACTTACTCGAGATACTGTTAAAAGCAACTTCTTATTAGCTTTAATTCTTACTTTTAATATAAATAAGGATTAGCTTCTATTTAAATATTATATAAAAATATACCTTGTATTAATAGGCTTATTTAAAATAATTAATAATAAGAAAATTTTCTTTATTAATATCTCCGAAGCCCTTAAAGAGTAATAAAATAATAAATAAAAATATATTTATAAAATTATTAAATATTATTATAAAATTATTATTTATATTATTATTAAAGAAAAGGATATTAATAAAGATATTTAAAATACTTTTTTAAATAATTATAAGCTTTAAAGAGTTAATATTTTTAATAAAATTATTTATAAGTTTAATAGTTTATAATATATTAATATTGTAAATAAATATATTAAGAAATTTTATAAAATTTAAAATATTTTTATTAAATTTAATTATAAATTATTAAATATATTTATAATTAATATATATTTTTAGAACTTTAATTCTATATATAATATATTCTAAAATACTTTTACTTAAATATATATAATTTCGGTTAAAGATTTAATTAAAATTATTTTATTTAATAAATTAACTTTAGTTATTATAAATAAATAAAAGTATTAAGCTTTTAATAAAATAAGTATTATTATTATAATAGTTACGATTTTATAAGAAAATAAATTTTATTAGGAATATATTCCGAACCTATTAAAACAAATTAAATAAATTGATAATATTAATAAATATAAAGTTTCGTTTTATATTTATTAAGAATATTATATACTTTATCTGGGGTTAAATACTTATAAAAATATTATTTTAAATAAGCTTAATTTGAAGAAGATTAAAATTAATATTAATAATATATTTTAAATAAACCTTATAACTATTATTAACGGACTATTTAATTTAATATATATTTAAATAGTAAATATTAGTTATATTTAGCTATTAATACCGGATTATAATTATTTTATAAATAATTATTATTCTTTTAATAACGGTTAAGCTATTTAAAATATTATATTAAATATAAGTTTAGTTCCTTAAGGCAAAAGTATTATTATTATTTTATATATTAATAATAATAATAACTTTTTAAATATTTTCTTAATTAATATATTTTATATTTTTAAAATTATAATTAGTTTTATATTTATTTTTCGCCTTTTATTAAAAGGTTATAAAATTAATATTAACTTTAAAAGCTATATATTTATTATAAAGGCAAAATTTATTATTAGTTTTTTTTATTATAATAACCTTTTTATCTTTAATATTATATATAAATTATAAATTATATTAATTATATTTAATATTAAAATTATATTAATATAAAAGCTTTAATATAATAAATTAAGTTATTTAGCTTTTTTAATATTCGATTATTTTATAAATATAATTTAAAATATTAATTTTAATTATTTATTCAAATAAGATTATTTTTGCGAATTATATATTTATATTAAATTCTAAATTTCCTTTTATATAGAAATTATTAAAAAAAAGTATATACTCTTATAAAATTATTATAAATAATCTTATAAAATTATTAAAATATTATAATAATCTCTTTATAACTTATAATAGCTTTATTTATATAATTATATTTTTATATATATTTATAATATTCTCTGAAATATATTATATTTGCCTTAAAAATAATTACTTTGATTATTTTAAAAAGTTCAAAACTTATAATAAAAGGAAAATCTATAAATAACTTATTAAATATTATTATATTAATAATAAAAAAGAATTTAAATCGGAAATATTTAATATTTTTTATATTTTTATTACCTTTAATAACCTTTAATAAAATAGCTAAAGCGAATATTTAAACTAAACCCTTATAATAAGAGCTTATTTAATATTTATTAAGAATAGAATAGATTTTAAATAATAGCCAGAATTTATATATATTATAAATTATATTTATAATTATTATTTTATCTCCTTTATAAATATTACTTTTTTCAAAAAGATATATAATAACTCCTTAAATTTCTCTTATTTTTATATATTTAATTTTATAAGCTAAATACATATTAATAGTATTATTAAAAAGCTACTTAAATTCTAAAAATATAAAGAAAAATATTAGCTTATAAAATATAAAAAGTATCGAATTTATTACTTTATTAACCTTGCTAATAAAATTATATACTCTTTTAATATTTTCTTTTAAAAAAAGCGTAATATTAGGGAGGTAAATAAGAGCAATAATAATAAGGAACTTTTAATATTTAAAAAAAGGATTATAAGCGTTATTCCCTTATTAATATTTATATAAATATTTATACTTTTTATTATAAGGGAGAAATCTGATATTATATTAAGAATTAAAGATATTATATTTAAATATTAAATTATTTTTATAAAAAAAAGGTTTATAAAGATTAATAATAATAAAGAATCTTTTATATTTTTAATTTTATAAATATAAAAAAATATTAATTATAATTTTTATTATAAATTTATTAAAATTTTTATTAAATATTTTAAATTATAAATCCTTAAACCTTTAAATTTAATTATATTATAATCAATTTAAATATTCTTTATTTATATAAAAATAGCTAAACTTTATAAGTTAAAAATATATATTAAAGTTATAATTAATAATTAAATATATAAGAAAAATTTAAATCCTTAATAAAGAATAATATTTAGATTTTAATCCTTATATTTAAAGATTATTATATTTTAAATAATAAATAAATTTATAAACTAAAAAGAGACTTAAATAATTTGATATATTATTATAAAATATATTAAATAATATAAAATTTTAAATAATATAAAAATTTTAATTTTAATAAAATATTTACTTCTATTATAAAACTTATAAATTATAAAGTTATTTTCGTTATTATAATAATTTTAAATTAGAAGCTCGAATAAATAAATATTAAAATTACTTTCTTTTATAAAAATATAAAAAAAGAAATTTATATAAAATAACTTAAGAATTTCGAAGAAAGTTTTTATTATAAAATATTTAAAAAATATAAAAAATATAATTTTATTTATTATTTAAAGAAAGCCTTTTATAATTTTAAATAATCTCTTTAAATTTAATATAAAGTCCTATTTAAATTCTTAAAGATTTTTGATTTTATAATCTTTATTATAAATAATAATATTATAATTAATAATAAATTTTAAATTATTATAATTATATATATTAATAACTTATTAATTGCTAAGTTTAATATATTAATTATTAATAAATTTAAAGTTAAATTAAATAAGAAATTTAAAGTATTAAAGTTCGATATATATTCTTTTTATTTAAAAATATTTATTATTTAAGATTATTTTAATTATATTTTTTATTTAAATTAATTTAATTATATTAAAAAGGTAACTAAATATTTTATTTTTAAATTTATATTCTATATTAATAATATAATATTTAATTAAAATTTAAAATATTAAAATATTATAATTTTCTTTATTTATAAAATTAAATATATAAATTAAATATAAATTATAAAAAAAGCTATTTAATTTAATAAGCTATTAAATTAAATTAATTTTATAAATAAATTAATATTAACTTTTAAAATAATTATCT